>Ga0224513_10000459_pt1 | contig 15159 bp, 18 predicted proteins | sample SF_May12_sed_USG_5_FD_169109 | JGI IMG/M metagenome (GOLD analysis project Ga0224513, IMG submission 169109) | Sediment microbial communities from San Francisco Bay, California, United States - SF_May12_sed_USGS_21 | ecosystem: Environmental > Aquatic > Marine > Sediment | place: USA... | reverse complement strand
TGTATCACACTGTCCTCGTGTGGCTTGTCTACGCTTTTTTGAGGATCAAAATCATGAAACAATGCTGCTGTGTAAAGGTATTCCAGGTCTTTTTGGTCAATTTCAAACTTATTTCTTGCTCCGATAGCTGCAAGTAGAGTGATGTAAGTTACCTCCAGCTCGTGCTCTATGTTGTGATAGCCATAATAATCAGTACCGAGTCCCTGGGTTTCAAATAATTCTATTGTATAGTCCAGCATTTTCTTAAAGCAGGCCTGGTCTAATTTTTCAGAATTTGCCAAAGTGATTATCTCATTTCTCAAAGCTTGCGTATTGGAGAACAAAGGGATCATCTAGATATGTACATGCTAAGGTTTAACCTTTCCATCTGTAAAATTAATTAGAAAATAAAAATAAAATTTTTTCACAGGTGCATGCAGATTTAAAATAACTGAAACTAAAAATTTAGATAAAAATACATCAAATCTCAATAGGCTCATGTGTTGGCCAGTTTTATAAATTATCCTAAAAACTATTTCTTTGAAGTTAAAATGACATGCATTGTTTGTATCATGGATAAAAAGAAACCTTGTATTGAATAGTGGCTGCGTATTAGACAATGTAATGGGTAATAGTTCAAAGTTGGTAGAACAAACAAGATAACATGATACCTTAGTCACGGTAAATGTCCGTGATTATGTTTTGAATCGATGTTTGTGGAATTGTTTTTCATTAATCCTTTATTTAATGCATAATTTTTGGACGATAAAATACCAAGTTATATTATAATCAAGGACCATTTTCAAACGTGGTATTCTAGAAATTAAATTTAAGAGAAATCACTACCTATGAAATCATGATTCACATTGATATCTATCTCTCAAGCAATGAAGTCATATCTATCAGCTAGACATTAAAAAAAATCAATGTGGGAGAACTCACTGTCATTAAGAAAAGAGGTAGGGGCAAAAAACACCGCCCAAAATTCACGCAGGAAAGGGATTGATGATATTTTAACCCTAGTTTACAGAAAAATATGTTATTGAATTAGTCGTTGATGAAAAACAAAAAGACAACGCGATTAAAATAATACGTGAAAATTCCATCCGAGGCAAATTTTTGTCACTCCAAATGTCGACATGATTGACATAATGACAGGCAATGTAAATAATGACTCGTGATATTTGAGTTAATAATCCTAATACGGATTACTTCGTCTATAGCGGAATGGCAAAGATTTCTAAAAGAATCAATGACATTGATAATGATCTTGTTGAAAAAGCAGTGACAGGTAAATTCTAGTTACAACAATTACAAGAAAAATATGATCTGCATACTTTTTCCCTGATCATGGTATCTGGATTCATAAATTCCAAGTTTGTTAATTTCATAATGCCATGTAATGGAACCTGTCACAGATACAAGGCAGCAAAACCGCCAATACCTCAATCAAGATATGGAATGGGACAAAAGAGATGCACTCATTGTGATATTTTTACGGAATGGGAAGAATTGCGCTATCCATGCTGCAGTGGAACTTTGAGAACAAAACCTAAGAGCACTGACATAAGACAATAATTGATGACTATGCAGAATGTGAAGCGAATCTAAAGCAAATTGTTTCACAACTAATGTATTTCAAAAAAGAACACAGTCCATGCAAAATCCCGTTTGATTTCCTTTAGATCTTTTCACTCATGGGGTAGAGGTGGACTTTGTTCCTGTATATACACATAATATTGTGAAATTTAAATATATCTGTGGATTTATATGATGAATTATTAAAAATATTCAGAAAATTTTCAGAAACATTGCAAAAATTTCACAATCCTTGCATTTCTTGGAGATGGTCTCAAAAGTTTCTTCATCTAACATTGGGGAAACTCCTGACAAGTGGCATTTTGAACAGACCTTTAATTAATGCCAGAATCTCCTGCATTTCTGACACATAGGAACCGTTGTAATTTCAATCTTGTTTTACGATGTTTCAGTATGGAATGTTTTATCTTGATGATTGTTGCATTTTTGACACAATCCGATCATGAAAATCTAACATGACATCAAAGGGATTAGAGCCATTTCATTTTTTAATCAGCTTGATTATCAAAAAATGAATGGTTCTAGAAATTCCAAATAATCTAATCCATGCTGCATTTTTTTTCGTTGATATTGTAGGACTGTCGAGTCCTGTCATGTCTACAAATACCCAAACAGTAAAGATCGTAATGCTAAATAAAATAATAGGCGAATGTGACGCCTTCAAATCCGTTTCAAAAGATGAAAAACTAGTTTTACCAACAGGCGATGGAATGGCAATTGGATTCCTCGATTTTTTGGAAGGGCCACTCCAACTTGCAAAAGAACTACATGGAAAACTAAAAAAATACAATGAAGATCAAACTGAAATGGATAAGATACTCATCAGAATAGGGTGCCACAGTGGCAATATTTTTGTGGTTGATGATGTTAATGGCAACAGAAATTTCTGGGGTCCTGGACTTATACTGGCAAGAAGAATCATGGATATTGGCAATGCAAACCACATACTGATGTCTTCCTCTATGGCTGAAAGTCTGTTAGAACTATCAGATGATTTTAAAAAAACAATTCATCCACTCCATGATTACAAAATAAAACATGGGGATGTACTTTTTCTTTATTCTATATTTGATGGTTTCATCGGGAATTCAAAAATACCTGCAAAGGGGGCGGCTGAAGAAACTAAAAGCATAAAAGAAATTCAGACAGTTCAAAAAACAATCGTATACCATAACGTGCACTATGATGTGAAACTAAAAGATCCCCATGGGAAATCATTTGAGTTTACGCGTATTTACGAATTAATTAATAATTCTGATGAACCATTATTCCAAGTTGTTAATAGAATCATAACAACGGTGGAAAAAACATTTGATGCTCTGGATGTCAAAACTTTTGATGATGACGGGAAAGAATTAAAAATTTTAGGAGTTAATGCGAATGCTCCATTATGGAAAGAATTTACACTAAAATTGAACAAGCCGTTATTTCGTGGTGACAAAATTAGATATTCTATAAATTACAAGAGTGAAGAGCCTAACGACTATCATGAAAATATGTTCTTAATCAATTCTGAAAATTTTTCATTACGATTTGTCTTTCCAACTGAAACAAAGTTGGATCCACAACTTTATGCCATAGAAAATAAGAATAGGGAGAAAAGACTACTAGATCGTGTTCCCACTAAAAAAAAAGGCGTTGTAACTCAATTAGAATGGAAGAAAGTTGACGGTATAAAAGAAAATGATATAATTAGACTAGAATGGTAAAATCTATTCGATAAAAACTGTGTTATGTCTAGAAAAGTGTTGTTTACAATGGGATTTTATTAAAAAAATATTTTATGAAGTTCTTGATTTTCTATTAATTTTTCAAATACTTTTTCGGCTTGTATTTTGGTTTTCATTTTTGGTTCCAATTTATAAGATCTTTCTAAAATCTGTACGCTTTCAGAAATATTTTTCAACGCTGTTTGGCACTTTGCTTTATTAAAAAGTAATTCTGGATCATCTGGTTTCATTTTTAGTGCTTCATCAAAACTGTCCGATGCTTCTTTGTATTTTCCAATTTCATACATGCTACATCCCTTATAATACCAAAATTCACATCCAATGTCTGTGATGGCATTAGCTTGATCAATGTACAGTACTGCTTTTTCAAATTTTTTATAATTTTTTAATGTCGATCCCTGGTTATTTAACTTCATAAACTCTTCATGTTTTATTTCCCAAGCTTTATTGAAACATTCTACTGCTTCAGTATATTTTCTTAAATTGAAAAATGCAAGACCTTTTTCATACAACGTATCATAGCTTATTTTGTTAAATTGCAACTCCTTATCAAAACAGATTATTGCATCTTCATATTTCTCAATACTTGCTAAAATTTGACCTTTGGAAAACCAATATTTTTCTTTATTTATTGATTCATTCACCGCTGATGCCTTATCAAGGGATTGTATCACTTCTTCATATTTGCCTTGTTTTTTTAACTGTTCAGCCTTTGTCAGCCAATAATCTGAGACATCGCTAGCATCATCATGCTTTATTTTCTTTTTAAACATACAATCTAACGATATCATTATAGGTTTTAATATTTTAGCATATTCTGTGTCCTCGGCATCAAAAAAATTTGATCCAAGGTCTGAAAATAAATTAAATTACAAGGCAATAGTTGTTATTATTATTTTGACAATCTCTTACCAGATTTATATTTCTGAATTTATGCTGGACAATGGCGAATTCCAATTTGGCAGTATGACATATGGATTAGGCGCTCTTATATCCGGTATTTTTGCCCTGTATGTATCAAAAAAGTATGCGGGTTCAGAAGTTTTTGGAGCGGCATATGCCGCCCTAGGAATTGGATTATTGCTTCTATTTGCAGGAGATACAATCTATCTCTATTATGAGCATGTCTTGGAAGAAGATCCTTATCCCTCGATAGCAGATGTCTTTTTTGTTCTTTATTATCCATTTACTGCATACCATTTGATAAGAAACATTCGTTACTTCAAAAAAGATTTCAATTTGTCATCAAAATTATTTGTCCCTGGATTGGCTCTGGCAATCGTACTCATATTTGCTTTCATTTCATTTGATTCCCTAGAAGGATATTCGTTTGACTTTTACTTTGGATTGATTTTTGTAATGGGTTCTTCGCTAATACTTTCTTTGGCCATACTTGGGGTTACAGTATTTCGTCATAGCATACTGGGAGTTGCGTGGTTACTGTTGGCAGTAGGAATTTTCCTATTTACTTTTGCTGATGTCTGGTATTACTATCTTGAATTAGTTGAAGAATATTCTGATAGTCATTTTACGAATACTTTGTGGATTACATCAAATATGATTATAGTATATGCGTTATACAAGCATAAAAAAATTATATAATTTTTGTTGTATTTAATACAGTTATCCAGATAAAATGAATGCGAAAAAGAGAATCATCCATCAAGAACACAATGAAATTTACAATGTTTCGCATTGATGATGACATTTTTGTAAACACGACCTGCTGTGAGATGCCTCGGATGGTCAGGCTGATGATGATGATGTCTTGAGTTTTCTTACTGTTTCTTACAATCATCATCCAAGTCATAATCACCATCATCATAACATTTGATGAAATCAAAGTCATGCAATTTCATAACCTAATCATATTTTATGAGAAGTTTTAGATTGAGCGTGAGAATAATATTTTCTCAGATATCTGTTTAGCTATTCCTGACTGATAATTTCAAACCGTAGGATTTTTTTAATTTATTTTTCTTCCTCTACTTTTTTATTATATTCGTCCACTTCATGATTGTACTCGTCAATCTTTCTATTGCCTTCATCCACATCCCCTTCAAAGAGTTCAGGGTTGTCTTCTTGAGCTTTTCTCATGAGTTTCTTGAACGTATCGGGATCATCTTTTTGAAGTTCCAACAGTAATTTTCCTATGGATTCATCCAGATTGCTCATCTGTTACCTGCATCAGATGGTCTTTTTGAACATTCCTTCCAGAATCTGCCACTAGCAGTTAAATTCTGTCAGAATTAGACATAATCACTTGAAATTCCTTACCCGCGGCAAAGTAAAGGATCTCTATGACGTGAATGAAGACCGCATCTTGTTCAAATTTTCAGACAGGGTATCAGCTTTTGATGTCCAATTCAAACAAGACATTCCACGCAAGGGCGAGATTTTGTGCAAATTTGCAGAGTTTTGGTTCAAAGAGCTGTCTGTAGCAAATCATTTCATTCAACGAGAATCTGATACGGAGATTGTTGTAAAAAAGATGAAGATGCTTCCCATGGAATGCGTCGTTCGTGGATATTTCTATGGAAGTCTGGTTGGCAGGTGGAAAAAAGGCGAAGTTACCGTGCCTGAAGGGACTGATACCACATTAGCTGCAAGGCTTCCCGAACCGATATTTGATCCTACCACAAAATCTGAACATGACATCCCCATTGACAAATCCAAGGCATTGGAGATGAATCTGGTCACTGAGGAGCAATATGACTGGCTGGAAGCAACTTCTGTCGGCATTTACAAAAAGATGGCAAAAATTGCAGATGATGCAGGATTTATCCTGGCTGATCTGAAACTGGAATTTGGACTTTTGGATGGTGCAATCACTTTGGGCGACTCGATAGGACCTGATGAATATCGTCTGTGGCCAAAATCATCCTATGAAATAGGAAAAATACAGGAGGCTTACGACAAACAACTTTTGCGAGACTGGTTGACTGCCAACGGATACCAAAAACAATTTGATGATGAGCGTGATGCCGGTAAAAAACCCACTGCACCGCTAATTCCACAAGAGATTATTTCAAAAATGACTGAACGCTATGTGATTGCATATGAGAAACTTACTGGAAATACTCTTTAGTCTTTGGATAATTTGTAGAATATGGAATCTCCTGAGGATAGAAAACAGCTTGAGATGTTGTTAAACATTACAATCAATCAAATTCCTTCTTATGTGAACATGGTCAACTCTGAGAACTGGGATGTGAATTCTGACGACTGCATATTTGGCATGGTGTACCACTCATTTATTACAAAGTCTACTGAGTACATGAAAAATAAATTCATTGATACGGAGAAGTCCACGAATGCTGAATCTACTTTTGAAATGATGAATTCCATATCTGAAATATTCGATGACAGACTTGCAGATATCAAACAAGCGATAGTTTCTGCATCTAATTCCTAATCTACGCATAGCATTATTTCTTCAACTCGATTTTAATTTTCGACCCCTTGCAAAACATTGTCCTGATGGGTATTTCTGGACCTTCTTTCTCTAATTTGTCTTTTTTTGGCATTTTGCAAAATTTTCAAGGGTGTTATGACAATTCTTCTACTGGGTCTATCTGCATCATAGTGCTGTCAATAACATTGAATACGTTATGATGTATGTTGTAGTGCTGTCAATAACATTGAATACGTTATGATGTATGTTGTAGTGCTGTCAATAACATTGAATACGTTATGATGTATGTTGTACAGTTGACATGATTATGATACCGGTCTGACGTTTATGAAAGTGAACAAAAATTGATGCGATTAGACAAAAAAATATGATACAAGGATCTTTTAGATCAGATTGAAAGGTAATTCTATATGTCAACACTGCTAGAAAAGCAAATCAAAGTTAATCGTACTGTTACGACAAGTATTGGACAGGCGCGTGCAATTGATGACCCTGCACGGGCAAAAATTGTAGAAATTTTATACCATCAGACGCTATCTGCTGACCAGATTTCAACTGCTCTGAAAAAGACGGGATACAAGAAAGCACTCACAACCGTACGTCACCATTTGGAAATTCTAAAACAATCTGGATTAATTGAAATCGCAAGAATCGAGGAATCCCGTGGAGCCATTACAAAGTTCTACAGCACCTCTACAAAATTGCTGGATTTTCAAACCCCTGCGGATTTTGATTCCACGTATTCCAAAATTATTACAAATACATCTGCAAAAATTGAAAAAATTCTCAAAGGCCTGGCGCCAAAAACTAGCAAATCAAAGGGCAAAAAATCTGCAGAGTATTCACAGTACTTGGTAATGGAGATTATGAACAGGGCAATGACTAATGTTCTTGAAAAATCTAGTGACAAATAATTATTGGAGTCTGGAACCTGTCATTTGATATTGTGATCAAATGTATTTAGATCCTGATTTGATTTTCAAGTCCTAGTCAAAGAAAAAATCTAAGAGATACGTTTTCAGTTATCGACGTGTCAAAACCGTTATCAACAACACTGTGTGATGAACGTCAATGGAGGATAAAGTCGTAAAGTTATTTTCAGAAAAAAATCTTGTCTACATTGCCACCATAATGAAGGACGGTGCGCCTCAGGTATCTCCTGTTTGGGCAAACTGTGAGGACGGGTATATTTTGATAAATACTGCAGAAGGCAGAATAAAGCACAAAAATATCTTACGGGATCCTCGCATTGCAGTATCTGTCGTTTCCAAAGACAATCCGCTTGACATGATCACGATTCGCGGAACTGTTGAAGAGTTGATTCCGGACTATGACTACGAGCATGCAGACAAACTTACACGGCAATACCTGGGAAGAGAGCACTATCCCTTCAAGCTTGATGATGAAAAAAGAGTTGTTCTAAAAATTAAACCTGACAAAGTTTTTGTTTTACCTGAATTAAAGATGTCTGAGTAGTAATCAAGAATATTTCTAAATTCGAATTTAGAAACATATCAAACCAACAAGGGAAAATCATAGAAAATTAGGCTGCCTTTCTTTGGTATTGTTGAATTTATTGTTCACAATTAGTAATACAGACAACTGCAGTATCAGCAGATGTCTGCTCTTTTTGTGGTCTTATGATTACGTTGTACTGTTTTTCTTCATCAAAGGGAATGTCAAACTGTGTTGTTTTTTCTATTGCTTTGCCTGGTTCAAGCCATTCTGAGAGTAAATCTTTTGAGGAAAACTCCCCATATACTGTCTCATATTTTGTCTTGTCTTCCATAATGTAGAACTGATCTTCTGACATCAATGTTCTCTCTTCACTGATGTTTTTTGCAGCAATTCCGATATGGACAAACGTGTTTTCAGGCTTTGTTTCCTTGTCTCCCTTGTGTGTTCCCTCAAAGGTTATGGTATACTCTACGGGTCCTACTTTGACTTTGTCGCCACTGTTTGCCTCAATTATGTTAATCTTATTTTCTGTATACATGTACATAGAAACTGCCATTATTGAGATTACCACTCCTAGTACCAATACAAGACCTATCCTTGCCACAAAATTTGTGCAATTTTTTGGTATATAGTTGAAACGCACATTTTTTGTGCAAATTTGTACTCAAAACCCCTCCTACCATTTTGGTAAAATACTTGATAAATGAGGGGATTTTATTGTAAAATATCTGGATTTGCTAATTTGTTATGGAATATTTCATCAAGCCTCTAGAGGATTCCTACTGTTTTATCTCAAGTATTTTTGATCTTTTTTTGCGATCAAAGTGATGAATATTATAATTACATACATAACATATTATGTTAAATATCCCCTGTTTGGGATTTGTACCAATAACTAAAACAAGAACAATCTTCGTATTGTCACTTGCAGCAGTTTTTGCAATAGGCGTAATTGGTTCTCCAATTGTAGCAGAAGCAATTTCTGACTTGGAGAAAACTAAAGTCGTTTTAAACGTTGCAGTAGACAAAATTAAGAAAATTGTCTTTACTATTCAAGACGGAGTTCCTGAAAACAACGTTTTTGGTGGTTATGCAATAGTTACCGATGAGGGTGATGTTGTAGCAGTTACATCACATAAAGGGGTATATGACAATGAAGCACAGTCTTATCCTAACAAAAACAAAACCTTTGACGTTTGTAACAAAGGTCTTGTAACAGCTGGATTCTGTGATGAAGTTTGGTCCACTCATGCAGTCAAACTTGTTGACAATGACCTATGTGCATTCAAAGCAATTGGTGCATCATCCTTTGAATAACCATCTAACACTGTAGAAGTACTTTACAACAAAATCAAGGTAAGAGGAATCGATATTGATACTTTAACCTTGACTGATTCAGTCTCTGGTGCTCAAGCAAGTTTCATAGTTGGCGCTCCAGCTGATTTCGATCCTGAAACTGAAGACTTTGACGGTGTAGGTTTCGACTTAACTCCTGTATTTGATGGAAAACCAAAACTCAAAAATCTACAGGCAGTTTGTGTTGGACCAGCAGCATAACTCCAACCTTTTTCTTTATTTTTTCACTAAATTATAGGGGTTGAGCTTTTACGCACGACTCTAAAAGATCACACATGTTTATCTGGGAGACCTTGGTGAAATGATTGTTGCATCTTGGAGATAGGCACAAGTGTTCAACCCCCCGTCAAAACAACTGATCTTGAAAATTTCACATTATGCCTAAACATGCTAATTTTAAAGGGGGGTTTAACGCCTAGGCTTGTTTTTGCAAAATTCATCATTTTACAGATTTTCTGAAATTGATGTAATCCAATCAAAAACTTGGAAAAAAAGACCAGTGAAAACACTCTAAATTTGTTAAAGGAATTGTTTGTAGATGCACATATTCCATTAATCATTGATTCATCAATCTGTAATGGAGCATGTTCAATTGCTCGTTTTAGAAAATTTTTGATTTTGCTGTATGTGTATATTTTTGGATGTACATTTTATGCCAAATAAAGGGGGAGTATCTTAGAAAAAATACTGCCAAATAATGAAATTTTGATTTAACCTCCAATCACTGATGACATCGATTTGTCTACCTGGCCTCTAGTTGCGTCCTTGCTTGATTACTACTTCTTGACTGCTTTCATCAATGCATCTGAGTTGAACGATGATACTAAATCTATGATTATATGCCCAAATATTTTGCATTGACTAATTGCATGTTTAATCAAATACTCCCATTTGTGAGTTTTCTGATCAAAAATGTGAGTTGATCACCAAATCAAAATGACGTTTACAGGGTTAGATTCTCTCTACTCTGATGACGATTTTGCCTTTTTTGGCGGTATTTACTACTTTGAGTGCCTTATCCATCACACCCATGCCAAATCTTGACAGTTCTGCAGTAGAAATGGTTAATTCTTTTGATTTTGGTTTTTTTGTTTTCATAATATAACATGATGAATTTTTGATATAAGACTCGCGTAGAACTGATAAATCATCTATTTTTTTAAAATGTCTTTAACAAAAATCTTGATGTTTTTTCATGTATTTCTGAAACTTTGTCTATTGCATCCAGCATTGTCTGTTGATTGATGTTTTCCTTATCATCCAGCACAACATAAACTCCGACTTTTTGTTTACCATCTTCTGTAATGACTTTGTTGATTGCTTGTATTGAATAGCAAAAATCAGCAATTTTTTTCTCAAACTTTTCCTTTTCTTCAGCATTAAATCCCAAATATCTTGCAATCTGACTGTTTTTCATAATCACTTTGGCTCCTATGACTAGAATTCCCGGCTGTCCTTTTGGCTCAAAGACGTCTACAGGAATCCCGTATCGTCCTGCATTTTTTACTAGAATCTGAAAAATATTTTCAGTATTTTTTACCTCTTCAAAAGAAAGACCTTCGTGAATTGTCCATCTTTCGACATTATCTCTTATTCTAGATACGCTCATACAAATTTTCATAAATCAGTCCTATAAGATTCTAAATTCAAATGATTATAGTACTAAATTAATGATGTTTCTAAATTCGAAATTAGAAATATTCTAAATTACTTGCTTCTCTTCAATTCAGGAAATACAAAAACATGATCAGGCTTTATTTACACGACTATTCTTTTTTCATTATCCACTTGAATGGATGATGTCCTTTTTCAATGTATTACTGCGTTAGCTTACTGCATGATTATAGTCATAGCTTCGTATTGTCTTTTTTTATCTTATTGTCACTTACAATCTGATATATTTTGATTTTTTTTGTCATGCATCAATATTTTGATATTGTTGACACAATATATTCAAATTCTGTGATTACAAAAATTGGAATAAAAAATTAATGATCATGATTCAATATGTATCGATAAACATCTGAAGACATTTTATTTAATTCAATTGATAAAAACCAAACAATATTTCTTGATTGTTTTCTGTGATGTTTTATTTGCGTTAAATTTGAATTTTCTATATTATTTAAAAATATTATTTAATTTACAACTTATTTTTCCCTTTTTTGTTTTACTATCATTACAGGACAATTTGATTTTGTTATGACTCCAGATGCTACACTTCCTAAAACCAATTTTCTAAAACCCTTTCTTCCATGAGACCCCATCACAATTAAATCAACATCATTTTTCCCTGCAAATGTAATTATTCCATCAATCGATGATGAAGTATGAACAATTTCATAACTGGCATCTAAATCTGCATACTCTTTTGATTCTATTATTTTTTTCAAAACTTCTTTTGATTTGGCTTTTTCTTTGTCTACTAATTCTTCGGCTCTTGATAGTGACATGCCTGATGTGTTAATATCTGGTCCAATCACAGTTAGCAAAATAATCTTTGAATTAAATTTGGAAGCCATTTGAGCTGCTTTTTCAAATGCAAGATGTGCATAATCTGAAAAATCATATGGCACCAGAATTTTCTCCATACTTTTTTAATTTTTTTACAGTATTTTAAGCAATTGAAAAAGATTTTCTATTAAAGTAAATTATGATTGGAATCAGTGTTCATTACAGTTATTTTTGTAATTATATGTAAAAAATATTGGTGAATCATTATTGTATTAATTTCCAGTATATACGGAACCTGCTGATTCAATTGTAAGTTCTGTTCGCTGTAATCTTGATATTATACAGCAAAGAAACGATCTCAATAAAGCCCTCAAAGGAGAGGGACTTCCAGAAATTAGTTATAGGATTAGTAGTGACTTTGGAAAAGTATTCGTAGCACAATCATCGCTTTTTTAATTAATGATGTTTTTGGACCCACTGTTAACATGTGTGCAAAAATAAATCATGTGTAAAAAAAGAATATGTTTTTTGTTGGAAGTGATCTTCGTTTAAATGTAAAAAATATGGATGAGTTTGAATTTTAAGAAATAATTGAAAATCAAATACCATTCTCAAAGAAATTTACCAGATATTTTACGTTACAGAACATTCTTCAAAGTAATTGAAGATTTTATTTTTAGAAGATTAAAATTAATTCTTTTGTAATTGCATTGCTTTAATTCATGATATCATATTTTGTGTATGTCTAGTATGTTGTATCGATCTAAAATATTTTTCAATTTAAATTTGGAATCCTTCTAAATATGTGTACTATGCTATACTTGATATTTCGTTTATTCAGATATTGACATTGAACCCTTCTTTAATTTCTGGAATCTGTTCTAAAAGCAAAATGTTTGTGAATATTCCTATTACTGCCAAAATCATTCCAAGATAAAGACAGTTTTTAGCCTTCTTTGGATCATCCTTTCTTAAAACAAAAAATGCAATTATTCCGCCAATTAACCCTAAAAATATTGGTAGGAGAAACCAAATGTTGCTTCTTGGTTTTTCACGAGACACTGCTTATTTCTGAATTAACTCCATAAAACTCATTCATTTTGTGGATGACAATTTTTTCTGTATCTGTGTGATTTCAATTTCGACTGTCTCTAGAGGTTCTTCTACTTGATTTCTTTTAATTGAAAACATTTTGGGTTTTTCAAAGTCGTTTGTACAATCAGGACATGCATACACTAACACTCTATGTTCATTTGGTGCTTTTGGATTTGAAAGCCGTGGATAATATACCAATCTTGCACCACAATCAACACAATATCTGTTGGTCCTTCTAGTTCTGACCAATGAAAACCTCCTGCATTGTTATTGGTATACGATCATGTATTAGATCCATCTAGTCTAACAGAATAAACAAAATTGTTTGAATCGATCAATATCCAAAAACTTGGTGGAAACTCAAGGTAGGCGATATTTTCTCCTTTAAACTTATTAATCAAAAAGAGGGTGATTCAATGAAAATCAGGATTGAAATGTAACGAACAATCGCATTCACTTTACTTTCTCTAACTGTCATTGCCATTTTAACTCCACAATTTCAGCGTATTCAGAAGTACCGTCTTGATACTGTATGATGATAAACAATAAAATTAAAAATAACTCCAAGATTGTTCTATTTACAACAATACGAATTATGTCGAAAACAAAAGGCGCCTCCCATCAGACTTGAACTGATGACCATCCGATTAACAGTCGGATGCTCTACCACGCTGAGCTAGGGAGGCACAAGTTTGTACCTTGATAAAAGTGATTTAATCTTTGCGATGATCAAATCTGACTCAAAACATGTGATGGATTAATTAAATTTGGCAAAAAATTCTTTAATTTCTTTTGCATGACTTTCGACTAATTCGATAATTTCCAAATGTTCATCTGCGGTAGGCTCCCTTTGATGGACGATTTGAAAAGCACTAAGTGCCGAACCTACCATCTCACCAACAAAAAAACCACACAAAAAATCACCGATGCTTGTACAATTCCATGTCTCTCCAATTCTTGGTGATGCACCTGCTTTTTTGTACAGTTCTAAAGTTTGCTCAATCAAATCTGTTGTTTGTTTTGCAAATTCAGGATCGAGGGTCATGAGGGAAAAACCGGATGTGTTTATTTTTCTAAGCCTTTCTTTTTCTCAAATGAATAAATACCATCTAGAAAAACTCTGTGATCTTTGTTTTTTACTTTTGTTTTTAGCTCAATGTTTGCTGCAGTTTGTGTAATGTCGGTCCAAACCTCTCCTGTAAGAATCACGTCTTCGCCCTTTGGCGTGACCTTGGTATTTCCAACACTGTGTGTAGTTCTTGGTGCACGTTCACCTTGAAAGTTCTCAATTAAAATTTTCCTTCCTTCTACTTTTACTGTTATTGGAAAGTGTGCATAAACAACTTTCATTTTAATTGTATATCCTACAATCAGACCTTCACAAATATTTCTAATAATTGATCTTGCTGTGTGTAAAATTGCATAATCCCTTTTTTTGGAACCTATTGCTTTTAGCATGACTTTGTTTTCCACAATTTTGATGTCCACTGGGATGCTTCTAAAACTCTTGTATGTTTTACCTAATGGTCCTACAAATCCTAACATGTGTTTGTTTACGGTTATTGTGACTCCTTCTGGAATTTCTACTTCGTCTTGGAATTTGTCAATTTGCTCAGTAGACATATCCGATTAAAAATCCTCCAATTCCTTTTTGTGTTGCTTCGTGATGTGACATTACTCCTTGGTTTGTTGTGACAAGAAGCATTCCTCGGTCATATGCTGGCAAATATTGTTGCTCCCAATTATTATATTCGTCCGTTTTTACTTTGAATCTTGGAGATATTGCTCCACATTTTGTTATTTTTGCTAATAATTTAATTTTGAATTTTCCGCCCCTTTTATCGTCAATATGCTCAAACTCTCCGATGTATCCATCTTTTTGAAGTGTCTTTAGAACTTCGATTCCTAATTTTGAAGTTGGAAGAATCACACAGTCACTTTTCCTTCTGGCTTCGTTATTGTAAAGTGTGACAAATAGATTTGCTAAAATGTTTGTTGCTGGCATTATATCTCACTTGTTTTTCCTGAACCCTAAAGATGTTGCGACTTCTCTAAAGCATCGTCTACATAGCA
>Ga0224513_10000456_pt1 | contig 15196 bp, 17 predicted proteins | sample SF_May12_sed_USG_5_FD_169109 | JGI IMG/M metagenome (GOLD analysis project Ga0224513, IMG submission 169109) | Sediment microbial communities from San Francisco Bay, California, United States - SF_May12_sed_USGS_21 | ecosystem: Environmental > Aquatic > Marine > Sediment | place: USA... | reverse complement strand
ATTGTTAGCTTGGTCATTTTTGTCATCATCATTGATTATCCTTGTTGCAATTCCAACATTTGCTGCTGCACTATTGATGCTTCTTACTGACAGATTAGGCGTAAGTGGATTTTTCAATCCTGCAATGGGAGGAGACCCAATTGCATATGCACATCTGTTCTGGTTTACATTCCATCCAGAAGTATATGTCTTGGTCATTCCAGCTATTGGTATGATGTATGAAATTATTCCTAGATTTTCAAGAAAACCCATTTACAGTTATAACTCTGGAATCTTTGCTTTTGTATTGTTATCAATTGTCGGCTTTTCATCATGGGCACACCACATGTTTGCCACTGGAATGTCATTTACCGAGAAAACGGTATTTATGATAGGAACTCTTGCTGCTGTTCCAGCATCTGCTATGCATGTGTTTAACTTTATTGCCACAATGTGGAATGGTAGAATCAAGTTCTCAACACCAATGATGTGGTCAGTTGGAGGAATTGCATTGTTCTTTGGTGCAGGCGCAGGTGGTGTTGTTAACAGTGCAATGCCATTAGACTTTTCTACACACGATACGTATTGGGTAGTTGGTCACTTCCATCTCTTTGTAATGGGTACTATTGCATTTGGTTCAATTGGTTTTCTATACTACATGTTCCCATATGTTACAGGTAGAATGTACAATGAAGCTATGGGTAAAGTACATTTCTTTTTATCTTTTATTGGAACCATATTGGTTTTCTTCACACAACACGTACTTGGCTTGTATGGAATGCCAAGAAGAGTTTTCGATTATCCGCCAATCCCAGAATGGATTGCCATGAACCAGATTGCAACTATAGGTGCAATGATTATTGGTGTCAGTATGGCAGTCTTCTTATATAACATAATTTACAGTTCAGGAAAAGGAGAACTTGCAAACACTGATGATCCATTTGGTCTAGGTGGAAAGTACTATTTCCCATTCGAGGCGAAGAACCCATCACATTAGGAGATAAATGAAATGAGTCACGATAACACACAAACAGTTTACAGGACCACTCCAGCTAGAACTGGAAAAATGATGATCATAATGTTGGGAATTTGTATTGTTGGTGGTGCCATATTCTTTTCAATGTGGGATTATTGGATTTCACAACCTGCTCCTATTGTAGCAATGATGGCAGGAGAACCAGCTGCACCTCCAGCGATAGCAACCGGTCAAACAATTACATCAAACCTCACGTTTGTAGAATCTGATGACTTTAGGGTTTTGGCGTTTAACGCATTGATAGGAGAAGAAGGCAGTAACCCTACAATTAACATGAATGTTGGAGACAAAGTTATCTTCAATGTTGATAATGCTGGAGTATCATTTCATGCCTTTGGTGTAACAAAAGATACTGAAGGTGTTACTGGAATTATTCCAGGAAGTGAAATTGGTTCCATGTCAAGTGCACTAAAGGGTGGTGAAAGTGGTTCTTCTGAGTTTGTTGCAGGTGAAGAAGGAACGTATTATTACATCTGTACTATTCCCGGTCATAGAGAACAAGGAATGGTCGGAGAAATCATTGTAGGCCCCTCACAAGGTGGTGGATCTTCTGAAGCCGCAGCCCCAACAGGAGTATCTCATGACTTTACTTTGGACTTTGTAGAATCTGATGACTTTAAGGATTTAGCATTTAATGCATTATCTGGAGAAGACAATAATCCTGAAATTCGTGTAAAATCTGGCGATGAGGTAACTATTACTAGCACTAATCAAGGTACACTATTTCATGCATTTGGAATTGTTACTAGTCCTGAAGACTTTAACAATATAGTGATGGACTCTGCAATTGGTTCCATGTCAAGTGCATTAAAATCTGGTGAAAGTGGTAGTGTTACTTTCACTGCTGGTGCGCCTGGTTCTTATTATTACATCTGTACTATTCCTGGCCATGCATTACAAGGTATGCAGGGTAGCTTTATTGTAGAATAATTTTGGCAATTCAATACCTTGCATTAGCAACAATGATTGTTCTGTATTCTCTGATGTTTATTGGAGGATATATCTCAGCAGCCGGACTTGGATTAACTTGTCCTGAATGGCCTTTATGTCCAAATGGAGTAATGCCTTCAGAAGAATATCTAATCGAATGGATCCATAGATTAGTTGCAGCTACAACTGGTGTATTGGTAATTGCAACTATGATTGCATCCATCATTAACAAAAATGCTGACTTGAAGATCAAAATAACAAGTTCACTTGCAGCAGTATTTGTTGTCGTTCAAATCACTCTTGGTGCTTTGGTAATTGATCTAAAACTACATGCAGTTTTAGTTGCTATTCATTTAGGAATTGGAATACTGTTATTCTCAATGGTGTTATTAACTACATTGTTTGCATTTAGAATATCTAGAACTGCAATAGCTCCTAGGATTTAGATTTTTTGAAAAATTTTGGCAAGTAAATGTATATCATCATTCCTACAAAAACTAACGCTCCTACAACTATCGCACTAAAGAAAATAATTCCAAATGGACTCTGTGTTCCCATATTGAAAGTATAAGTTAAAATCCCTTTTTCACTCATATCATACAAATCAACTTTTACAATATGGTTTCCTTGACTTTTCCATACGTAGTCAATATCCCAATGCGCACCCTCTATAGATTTGGGGGGTATTGCATCAACTTGTTGATTATTAAAAAAAATTCTAATTCCCATTGTAAATCTATCAACCTCTTCAAAATCTCCATCAGTTACTCTGACCAAAAATTGAGATGGTTCATTAATTTGTGGAAATTCTGGTGTTGTGGCTACTTGAACTCTATAACCTCCGTAAAATTTCTCAGATGAATTAAACATTGAATGAGCATATGCATCATGAAATACTGGGATGGTTGAAAGTAATAAAATAAAGATCAAAAAAACTGATCGCTTTTTGGCCATCTAGATAACTATTGAAACTAGATAAATATATTATAATTTAATTTCTTCACGAAAATCTTCAAAACCTTTAAATCCTTATTGACAAGACACTGAATTGTTGACACTCGTTACAAAATCAATCGATATTAAAACGCCTGTAGAGAATGTTTTTACCTACTTTGCAAGACCAGAACACGTTTCTGACCAGATCAAGTCTGATGCAGTAGGTATGACTGTTGTTCCTATGGATATCAAAGAAGGTATGGGTATCGGTACAACCTTTAGAATTATCGGTGACTTTAGCGGTAAACGTCTAGAGTGGGATTGTGAGACAATTGAATTTGTCAGAAATGAGAAGATCACTGCAAAACAAATTGAGGGTCCATTTAAGCGCTGGCAAATTACCAATGAATTTCAATCATTGGGCAATAATTTGACTAGAGTAACAATGTCTGTAGATTATGAGATGCCATTTGGTCCGCTAGGAGCAATTATGGATAAAGCAAAATTTGCTAAATCTGCTGAGAAAGGAATGGAGACTGCTCTATACAATGTTAGAGGTCTGCTTGAAGGAAATGGTTCGATTCCAGTTTACATCACACTAGATGCATATCAAAAACTTCTTGTAGAAAAGAAAAAGATGAATGATGTTCCAGTTTCAACTGCACTTACAGCAATACTAGAAAAGTACAGTGAAATTGAAGCAAAAGCACAAAACTAGATTTTCATTTATTTTATAATCTTAAGATTAATAACAACTCTAGGCCTATCTTTGTTGGTGGGTCTATGGCGCAGCCAGGTAGCGCACCGGACTCTTAATCCGGTTGTCAAGGGTCCGAATCCCTTTAGACCCGCTTCTTTTTTGAATTAAACTTTAAAAATAAAAATACTTGGCTCTTAAGATCAAATACAGTTAGTTTTCTGATGATAGTTCAAATTACAACTATTTTGGCAAAATAGTACTTATGAAATACTAATGATTTACATGAATAACTTCTACATATTTTTTTATTAAACTAATTTAGATTTGCAAGTACTACAATAACCAAATAACTCAAAACTACTTTTCAAAATAAGATATTTTGATTTTCTAGCAGCTTTACTTTGAATTTCTTTTAGCGAATCCTCATTAACATCTTCTATTTTCCCACAATTCATACAAACTAAGTTGATATGTTCATCAGTGTGAGCATCAAACCTTGCCTCTCCCTCTACCTCAATTTCATTGACTAATTTTCTCTTCTTTAGAAGATCAAGTGTCTTGTAGATAGTTGACAGACTTATCATGGGATATCCTTTTTGAATAACCTTGTGAATATGTTCAGCACTAGGATGATCAGCTGTTTTTAAGAGATAATCTACAATAGCAATACGTTGAGGAGTTATCCTAAATCCCTCCTCTCGTAAAGATAGGACTATTTCTTCTAGTTGCATGCCTCTATAATTATAATATACTATTTATAGTTATTATTAATTGATAACAATTCCTAATTAGGAATAACACTTAATTAGGAACTATTCTTAATAATATATATGCAAATATCATATGAACAGCAAAATCAATTTGAATTAAATAAAAAAACTGTAAACAAAGCAATTAGAATTTGTGTTAATTGTGGTAGTGTATCAGTCAATATTGAAAACTATGGAGTATTCTGTAAAGACTGTGGTTCATTTTTTAATATGGAGAAAAATAATGAATAATTATTCCTGTAGAAGTATTTGTAGATATTATGATGCAAAGTCTGAATTCAGATACTCAAAAAATAACATCTTTAAAAAATACTGTTCTTGGTGTGATCTAGAACTAATTTCAAGATATGCCCGATGCCCGTGTTGTCACAAATCCTTTGATGGTGGTATAACATAATGGGATACTGCTGCAAAGGAATTTGTGAGATCTACAAGGGAAAGAAAATCCCAAATGGTTCTAGATATGAATATGGACAAAAGAGATGTTCTATGTGCAGTCTTTTTTTAACTATTCAAAGTACGCGATGTCCATGTTGCGGTGCTCTTTTGAGAACTAGATCAAGAAATAAAAAATACCAACTAAATGAGTTATCTTAAATCTGATATAATCTATGAAATATAAAATTAAATTATAAAACCTTAGTATATGGAATTGATAATTTTAGTTTATACTATATTCTCTCAAAATTTAGGTTTGCTAGAAATAATTAATCTAATCTTTACTAGTGATAGAAAAATATTATTTATGATTACTTTATGAATATATTATGCCAATATCTGACTGGAGATTTACAAAAAAACCTCTAACTTTGGTACGTAATGCCAAAAAATCCCCTAAAATAAGACGAAAAACAATTGCTCGACTAATGGGTGAATGGATAAAACCTATTGATGTAACAAAAACGGAATCACTTGTTGCATATAGAGGTGGTAAAGGATATGTTGAGACTGATGAATTCTTCAAGAAACGAATGTTAGAAATCTATTTTCTTGATGTTGGTCAGGGCGATGCAATATTGGTTCAAACACCTAACGATCGAAGAATCTTAATTGATGGCGGACGGGATGCTAAGGCTCACAGCTTTCTAAAATGGAAATATAATCTAAAAAAATCAACAAATAAAATTCATTTTGATGCTATAGTAATGACTCATCCTGATCAAGACCATGCAAAAGGACTAGTCAACATTTTACGCGATCCACAAATTATTGTTGATTCCATTTATCATAATGGAATTGTTCGATTTAAAGATGAAAAAATTGGAGAAATAAAAAATAAACAACTTGTAGAACTATATGATGATGTTACAAAAATTGATAAAAAGAAACTTTCAGGTGATTATAAAAGATTTGTTAATGCAGTGAATCTTGCAAAACAAAATAATCCTAACCTTACAATAAAACATCTTGATCAGTTTTCAAAGAAATTACATGAATTTGATTCTGATAATCTAACAATCAAAGTATTAGGTCCACTAAATGTGGGAACTAAATCTAACATAAAATATCGTTACTTTAACAATAACGGTATTACATTAAATAGAAATTCTATCAGCCTATGTTGGAATACGGTAAATGCAAGATATTGCTTTGTGGAGACATGAACAAGCCTGCAGAAAAAAAATTTCTAGAATATCATAAAGGCAAAAAGCTACGAGCAAATGTATTCAAGGCAAATCATCATGGCAGCCAAGATTTTACTTTAGAATTTCTTCGTGCAGTAAAACCTTGGGCAAGTATAGTCTCCTCCGGAGACAATCCTGATTATGGTCATCCTAGAGCTGTATTGCTTGGAAGCTTGGGACGATATGCTCTATCGACTATAAAACGACCACTTGTATTTTCAACTGAGATTGCAGCTACATTCAAAAAGATTTCAGAAAAAAAATTTTCACACATGAATACTAAATCTAAACAATTGTATGAAAAAACCATTCAAGGTGTAATTCATGTACGAAGTGATGGGAAGAATCTTGTTTTAGGACGAGTGTATGGAAACTCAAAGATTGCAAATCCAGAGAACCCTAATGGATACAATTGGGAATATTATAAGCTCAAATTATAATTTGATTCTCTAAATATAAAATTTTTTTATAATTACATTTTTCTTAATAATGTGAACCGACTTTTATCTGGGTCTATTTCTTCATGCATGTCTACATTGCTTACAATTCTTACCTTGTAATTCATCCATCTCTTGTACATGTTACGATATTTGTGATTTTCATCAATCTGTTTTTCTGTTTCTTCAAACTTTTCACAATTCATAATGTATCTTCCAGCAACTCTGTGCATTTCTGCAACTCCTTTTTCTAATGTCTCTTCATCTAAATAATTTAATAATTGATGTGTAAAAACAAAGTCTATCGAAGAATCCTCATATGGTAAATCTGTTATAGTTCCTTTCCTAAAATTCCCAATAGATAATTTTTCTTTTGCTATGTCTAATGCATTATCATTTAGATCAATTCCATAAATTTGAAATGTATCTGGAAATAACCTCAAATCAATCCCAGTTCCACACCCAATCTCAAGTATACTTGTACAGCGCAAGGATATAGCTAAATCTCTTGTAAATTTTGAAAATTCTTCATTGTACCTTGTTTCATTTCCTTCGGTGTATTTATCCCAAAATTCTTTATCGTAACTCATAAAATTTCTTAAGCATAGCTGTATTTGATGCTAATTGTTTAATGTTGACATTTACATAAAATCATCTTTGTATCAAAAGTACAATCATGCGGACCGTCAGATTTTCCCTGTGTTGGAATTTCTTTCATACAATCTTCGTGTCGTCCTTTTCTACAAAACCAGCAAATCTCTTGAGTATCACCAGCTACACATGAATCCATAATTTTTGAATCTTTTTGTGGGTAAAAAACTTCACTACAATTTAGATAAATGTTAACCATGGCAAAAATCTTTCATCTTTACCCATAGTTACATCTGAAAATGATTTTTGTAATGCTTTGGTAATATTGCCCATCTTTCCATTCCCAATCTTTACTTTGTCAATCTGTGTTACTGATTTTACCTCAGCTGCAGTGCCTGTCATGAAAATTTCATCAGCTGTGTAGAGATCATCTCTTTCTAGATCCCGCTCAATTACAAAACCACCATTTTCTTCAATAATCTGAATCACTCCATCTCTTGTTATTCCTTCTAATCCTCCTGCTGAAAGTGGAGGTGTCTGAATAATGTCATCTTTTACAATAAAGATATTTTCAGCACTTCCTTCTGCTACCTTTCCGTGTAAATTTAACATAATTGCCTCATCGTACCCATTCTCTAATGCTTCCATTCTTGCAAGTGCTGCATTTGCATAGTTTGATGCTGCTTTTGCCTGCATTGGTTGAGATCTTGAATCAATTTTTGTCCAGCTTGATACTTTACATTTTGCTCCAGAAAATTTACCTGCCTTTGATTCTCCCATTTTCCATTCCCAACATGCAATTGATACATCTACTTTGTTTTGTGTAGGAGTTAATCCCATCGTACCATAACCATAATATGCTAATGGTCTGATGTAGCATTCTTTAAGTCCGCTTGATTTTACCGTTTTTATTATTGCATCTGAAATTTCTTTTTTTGAGAATTGCATTTTCATTGAATATAATTTTGCAGATTTGAAGAATCTATCAACATGTTCTGGCAATCTAAATATGGCTGAACCATTTGGTGTGTCATAACACCTAATCCCCTCAAAAATTGATGTTGAATAATGTAGTGCATGAGTTAATACATGAACTTTGGCATCTTTGAAAGCAACTAATTTCCCATTCATCCATATTTTGCCAACCTCCTTCATAGGAGACGAAAAAAACTCTGCTAATTTAAAGAATTATCTTTTAATCCCATTATTTTTAATTTGGAAACTACATATCAGGCTAATGATAATTTACGGGATGGAGTGGGCCTTGGGATTTGTGGCAATAGCCCTATTGATAATAGGTTTAGTTGGTCAGGCTTTTGAGATGAGAAAGATACGCTTGACTACCTATCAAGATACAGAGCTAGCTCCAGCAAATATCTTCATGAATAAGAGAAATTTCAAGTGGTATGCCATACTTGGTATTGGAATCATCTTATGGTATATCGCCGAGCGTACATAAGATCTCTATATAGATCAGCTCTAAATACTAGAAATTACCCGTTATAGTATCGCGTGTTTTGGGTAACGCCGGACTGAATCTAGATAATGGTCCAAGAACAAACCCATAATGGCGGTACTGGTGTAAAGCCCGTAACGCCATAATCTCATTAAATTAAATTGATTTCTGAAATTTCTTGATGTATTGCACTGATTGCTTTTTTTATGTTATCATCAGCATCCTCTACAACAATAATTATGCGTGAAGTTTCCTCTTGTGCATCCATATTCAAAATATTTAATCCTGCTTCCCCAATCTTTGCACTAGTTCTTGAAGCAACCTGTTGAACTCTCCACATCTCATCTCCAATCAATGTGATCACTCCCCTGTTGTAAGTAATTGTGGCAAGCGAATCAAATCCCAACAAATACTTTTCATTTCTTTTAACATAATCCCCATCTAAAAATAATATTCTAGAAAACTCTATTCCATCTTTTGTAAATGGTGATAAAATTACAAATTCACTATAGCGTTTATCTTTTTCTAATGATACTAATAATTTTTGAATAGAATTTGTCTCAATTCTAAAAATTGCACAATTTTCTTTTCCTGTAACTATTTTTATCGGATGTTCTTTTTGGGCATCTAATGCTCTTTTTATTACAGTTATTTTTTCTGGATTTCTCATATTTGTAATGGTGATTGGCATATCTACCCCATTTTCTACAATTTCTTTTATTGCAATAGGATCTAAGATTTTCATTCCAAACATTCCTGCTAATCTTGCCTCATTATATGATAATTGATTCACATTCCTTAATCCAAATTCTATAATCTTTGGATCTGCAGAAGCTACTGAACTATCTTTCTCAAAGTCTATACTAGTATCATATTTTTTGTGAAACAGTATTCCTAAATCTGCTGCTGTTCTATCTGATCCACCTCGTTCATATGTAGTTGTAATATTGTCTACTGTTTTTCCGATAAACCCTCCAATGGTAACTACCTCATTTTCTTCAACCAACTCTGTCATTTTACCCATCTTTCCTCTTGATTCTGATGTAAGAAAATTCGTTGATTCTATGTTGTTATCTGTGATGATTGGCCAATCTTCAAATCCTATAGATTCAGCCTTGATGTTATTGGTTTTCAGAATGTATTTCATCACATGAGACATCAAAATTTCACCTGAAAACGCAAGTGCTCTTGAACGGATTTCATCTACAAATTTCTTGCTTTCAAATGCCTCATCAAGGGCTTTTTGTGCCTTTTCTAGATGTGAATTGATAATTTCTTGACAATTTTTCTCACTCTCAGAATTTACCATTTTTTGTATTGTTTGATAAGTTGATTTTACAATATCTAAAGATGGAATTATTCCATTTTCTGCATTCTTACCTTGTTCTAAAACTACATCAGTAAGAGAACGTTTTTTTCCATCATGCATTGTTAATGGAGCTGAAAAAACCGCAATTACTTTAGAATCTCTTTTTAAATTGTTAACCCGCTGAATAATTTCTGGAATGAATGTGCCATCTGGTCCTATTGCACTGCCTCCAAATTTGACTACTATCAGATTGGCCATAACATCTTATCAAAATTCAACAGGTATCTATTAAGCATTTGATTTAGTTCATTAATTCTCTAATAATATCTGATGCATTTTTTGCACCATGAGTGTTTATTTGATTTCTTTTTTCTTCTAGTTTTTCTAAAATTAATTCATCAAGTCTATTTACATCCTCAAAAACAAACCCTTCATCTTTTGCGTTATCTTCTTGTTCAAAATGACCCTTTATTGGTATGAATATTGATGGTGTCCCATAGGCATTGGCCTCATCTATGGTTGATTTCCCAGCTAGAGAAATTAACAAGTCTCCAGCAAAAATTAGTTCATGTAAATTATCTACAAATCCCAAATTTCTGACATTTTTAAATTTTTTAGTAACTGCAGGACCTGATACCAAAATTACATCAATATCCTGATTAATTTTTGAAATTGCTTCTAGTGCATTTTCAATTAAAAATATTCCAGCATTAGTTCCTCCTATGGAAATTACAATTGTTTTTTTTTCAAATGAAAATTTTTTCCGTAATTCATTTCTTGAGAAACTTGTCTGTCTAACTATTGAACCTACTCTTTTGATATTACCCTGGTCATCTCCATTTTCAGGAATAATAACTATGTCACATTTTTCAATTATTGCTCGCATTGACTTGTTCATCTTTTTTTCAATCAATGATGTTAATCCTTTTGTGAAATGAGTCTCTAAAACATCTGTAATTAGTACTGTTGGGATCTTCATATTTTGCGCAACAGTCAATGATGCAAAATCTTCATCACTGATTACCAAATTTGGATTATCTGCTTGTAAAATTCCCTGTGAGATATTTTTACAATCTTTGTAATATTGATAATAATTCCACAGCCATTTTGCTGAATTTTTCAGTGTACCGTTTTTGATAATAAATGATGGTGGATTGTATACGTCTTGAACCTTCAAACCTAAATTCTCAAGAATTTTTGCAGCTCCGCTACCTGTCACAAAATTTGTTAAAACATTTTCAAATTCTCTTGCAATAGCAATGTCTCTAGTAACATGACCCAATCCAATCGGACTGGAAAAAAAATTAAAGACATTCATGAATTCTTTAAACTTTTTATCAAATTTCTAGATTGTCCCATGTCTCAAAGTTTAAATGGTTTTCACAAAGGTATGTTTCTGGGCTCATAGTCCAGGTCGGTTATGACGTCGCCCTTACACGGCGAAGATCCGGGGTTCAAATCCCCGTGGGCCCATGTAATCTTTTTTTGAATTTCAAATAGTATGTATTCATGTATAAGTTATGGAAATTTCATTAGAAAAGGTTAGATGATTATTTGGAGATGAATTATTTTAATGATTAATTTTGATAAATGGATTCCTTTACACAATAAACTACGAATAACAGGGTTTGTAATATCTCCTATTCTATTTACCTTGATTATTTCTTATCCTGTGGAAGGATTAGCATTTGAGGCCAAACTTGTTTTAGGATTGGCAGTATGGATGGCAATATGGTGGGCTACTGAAGCTATCCCGTTTTATGTTACTGCGTCGATTCCATTGTTTGTATTTCCATTGTTTAATGTGGCAGACATTGACAAAATAATTTCTGCATATGGCGACAAGTTAGTATTTTTACTGATGGGTGGATTTTTGGTTGCAAAGACGATAGAAAAAGTGAATCTTCACAAACGATTTGCACTAAACACTCTGAAAATTGTAGGAACAAAACCAAAAAATATCATTTTAGGATTCATTATTGTCACAGGATCTATGAGTGCTGGCATTACAAACACCGCAACCACCCTACTGATCCTCCCAATTGCAATTGCCGTGATCTCACAAGTAGATGTTGCACAGAAAAAAAGATTTGCAACTTGCCTAATACTGTGTATTGCATATGCTGCCAGTCTGGGAGGAATGTCCACTCTGATTGGCACTGCACCTAATGCACTTTTTGCTTCTTTAAGTGATTCACTTGCAGGTGTTGAGATAATTTTCTTTGATTGGATGTTAGTTGGAATTCCACTTAGTGTTGTTTCTCTTTTTGTATTATGGATATACATGACCACATCTGCAAGATTGGATAACAGCAAACCAATATTGAAAAACAAAAATATTATCACCGAAGAATTAAGAAATCTTGGAAATTGGAGCAAAAATGAAAAAATTGTTCTGATAGTATTTGCAGCAACTGCAATTGCATGGATTACTAGAGGACTATTCTGGAAAGAATTGATTCCTTTTGTGGGAGATCATGTGATAGTTCTAGTTTCAGTAGCTGCATTGCTTTTGTTACCCTCAGGACAAAAGAGGCAGCGTTTGTTGGATTTGAGAACTGCAAGTAAAATTCCATGGGGGGTTTTACTACTGATAGGGGGCGGTTTAGCTTTAGCTAGTGGCTTTACAGCAACAGGACTTGATATGTGGATAGCAGATAAGATGTTGTTTTTGGGAGAATTAGATTACATCTTGATTGTCCTAGTAATCGTCACAATTACAATGCTTACAAGTGAGTTGATGAGCAATACTGCAGTAGCTGCATTATTGTTACCTATAATGGCAGTTTTAGGAACTGCAACAGAGTTAGATCCTATTTTATTGATGGCTCCTGTGGCATTTGCTACAAGTTATGGATTTATGATGCCCGTTGGAACTCCTCCCAACGCAATTGCCATAGGAAGTGGGTATGTGTCAATAAAACAAATGGTTCGATATGGACTTCCATTTGATCTTATTTGTATTCCAATTGTTACTGTAATGATAGTATTTTTGTTGCCTTTGGTTTGGATAAGATAGTAAATCTCCTAGAACTATCTTGAAAAAATTAAGAAATTTCATATCTGTCTGCGTCCATTTTCATCCTCCAAAATGGAGGCAGAGTCCCTGTGGGCCCATTTTAAATCCCAATAACAGTTCAGATCTTTACCGATTAATTTCAAAATCTATAACTAAAACAGAGATTTTACAATAACACATACTTTTAGGCTCGAATCTGAAGAGTTCTAGGTATGGTTATTATCTGGATTAGAAAAAAATTCTGATATGGGATTCAAAAAAGGTATTCACAAATGTGTAGAATGTGAGAAGAAAATAAAAGAAAATCCAGATGATGCAGGAATGTGTAGTAAATGTGGTGCAGCAGAAACTCGTCTTGAAAAAACAATATACAAAGAATTAATCGATGATGGAAATTTCCCATAATTAATTAAAAATGAGAGAAATAATCCTAAACGTTGACTAGATTTTAGAATCTCAAATTATTCTCAAGAAAGGTTCAAGCCACATGGATTATCAAGAGCTTTTAAATTTTATATAAAATCCCTATTTTTCATGAATATTCTAGTTTTAGCATTTATTCCTCTCATCTTATCTATTGGAATTACTCCATCTTTACAATCTGACATTATTCCAAATGCAGATGCAGTCAAGGTCTAATGAACTTCTTATATCGTTACTTTTGATATTAAATTATAAGAATTGGAATTCTAGACTAAAGTTATCAGTAAGTATGAGACATAAAATCCATGTCACATTGGAAGAAACTAATTGAAAAAATTAACAAATCAAAGATAAAATGGATTAGATTACAGTTTTGTAACCCATTTGGATTAATTCATCAACTTAGTATTCCTGTACAAGAACTGACAAAAGAATCGTTTGTTGATGGATTCCCATTAGATGGAAGTTCTATTTTGGGATTTACAAAGATTGAAAAATCTGACATAATTTTGATTCCTGATCCTCAAACTTTTGTGATCTTACCTGATTATTTTGATTCTTATAAAAATGACAAAAATTCCTATGTCTCTAAATCTGCAAGAATGTTTGCAAATATTCATCTAGGATTTAATGGAGGTAGATATTTGAAAGATTCAAGATATATATCAGAAAAAGCTGAAGAATTTGCAAAGAAAAATGGGTTTTCAAGTAAATGGGCAGCAGAAATAGAGTTTTTTATATTTGATAAAACCTATCAAACAAAACAACATTCTCAAATTACATCCATTGAAGCTCCTTGGAATTCTCAAAACTTGGAAGATGTAATTCAAATAAAAAAAGGGTACTATCGAGATTCACCATCAGACACTTTAACAAATTTTAGAGACGAAATTTGTGATGTTCTTGAAACATTTGGAATAAAAATAAAAGCACATCATCATGAAGTAGCGACAGCAGGTCAAAGTGAAATTGTTCTATCACATACTAGTCTTACTAAAATGGCAGATGCTTTTGTAACAGGAGTAAAAACTGTTCGTGAAGTTGCTTCAAAACGTGAAATGATTGCAAGTTTTAATCCAAAACCTATTCCAAATGATAACGGTTCAGCAGTTCACATTAATCAAAGTCTATGGAAAACAAAAAATAAAAAAGATTACAATGCATTTTATGATTCTTCAGATAAATATGCTGAATTAAGTCAAACTGCACACTACTACATTGGAGGTCTATTAGAACATGCAAGATCTCTTTGTGCAATTACAAATCCTACAATACAATCATACAAACGACTTGTTCCAGGTTATGAGGCTCCCACTAATATTGCGTGGGGAAAAATGAATCGTTCAGTCAGTGTCCGTATTCCTGCACACAATAAAAAAAGCCCGCAAACTAAAAGAATAGAATACCGTCCACCTGATCCTACATCCAACATCTATCTTGTAGAATCGGCTATCTTACTAGCAGGACTTGATGGAATAAAAAAGAAGATTCAGCCACCTGATCCCATCGACGTAAATACATACAAACTTTCAGCAAGTAAAATGAAATCACTTCATATCAAAAAATTACCTACTTCTCTTAACGAATCAATTAATGCCTTCAAATCCGACAATGATTTTCTTAAACCCATTATGGATGATGGTTTTATGGAAATGTATGTTAAGCATCTAAAAAACTAATCCTACTATTTTCAAAACTAGAAAATAGTTTTACGTCTATCTGGTCCATTTTCATCCTCCACTTGATAGATAAATCGTCGTGGGTTCATTTTGACGCTTTAAGACCTACAAAGAAAAAAGCCATTGTACTTGAAACTGACTTTAAAATTTACAAAAGACTATGGATCACTCCAGAAAAACATATTGCTGCATTTAATATATTAAAAAAATTGATTTAATCCTAATCTTACTTCTTAATCTAAAATATAAATTCTAATTCTATAGAGTAAGAATATAAAATTATTAGCTGTATCTAATTAGTTTCAT
>Ga0224513_10000453_pt1 | contig 15241 bp, 19 predicted proteins | sample SF_May12_sed_USG_5_FD_169109 | JGI IMG/M metagenome (GOLD analysis project Ga0224513, IMG submission 169109) | Sediment microbial communities from San Francisco Bay, California, United States - SF_May12_sed_USGS_21 | ecosystem: Environmental > Aquatic > Marine > Sediment | place: USA... | reverse complement strand
CTCGTTTTAGTTCCCATTGTATTTTCACGATAATATTCTCTTAAAATTACGCCTACTTGTTCATCTAATCTGTGCCTGGTGGCCTCATTCATTCCAGCCTGAAGGATTGTTGCATCAGATGTGGCTAGAATTTTAATAAATTCAATATCTTCTAAAGATAATTCTGTCATGAAATACCAATCTGTTTTTTCAGTAAATCTAGAGTCAACGTAGGATCAGCTTTTCCTTTTGTTTTTTGCATTACCTTACCAACCAAATAGTTAATCGTCTGAGGATTGGACTTTGCTTGTTCTACTGCTTGAGATTCCTCAGAAATCACTTGTGTAATGATTTCAAACAATTTAGATTCATCAGAAACATTTCCAAGATCTAATTCTGCTATAACCACTGACAACTCTTTTCCAGTTTTTAAGATTTCATACAATGCATTTTTAGAAGAACTTCTAGACATTTTACCAGATTGAATTGAATCCGCCAGTTCTTTCAAATGTGTAAAGGTAAATTTGGATTCTTTACGTTTTTCTCTTGTGTCCACCAGCCCCATTAAATCAGTCGTAATAATATTTGCAACCTCTTTAGCGTTTAATTCAGTATGTGATTTTTCGAACATGTCAGAATAAAATTTGTCAGAAGATAACACATCTGCTACTTGAGCAGGAATGTTGTATTTTGAAACATATCGTTCTTTTTTAGAACTAATGCTTTCAGGCATTTCTGATTTTAGTTTTTGATGTATCTCAGAATCGATCCTAATCCAAGGAATGTCACCTTCCAAGAAATAGCGATAATCAAGTTCTTCTTCTTTTGAACGTGAAGATACAGTAATTTTTCTTTGATCATCCCAGTGACGTGTTTCTTGAATGATTTCTATGCCCCGAGAATGTAAACTCTCTTGTCTTGTTATTTCAAAATGAACCGCTTTTTCTAAATCATGAAATGAACCAATATTTTTTATTTCAACTTTTTTGCCACCCTTAATTGAAACGTTGGCATCAGCTCTCATTGCACCATCTAAACTGGGATCTGCCACTCCAAGATTTGCAAGCAGATCCGATAGGATGTTTAGAAAATCTCTTACTTGCTTTGGATTCTCAAAGTCGGGTTCTGTGACAATTTCAACCAAAGGCGTGCCTGCACGATTGTAATCAACTAGAGTTATTTGGTTTTTAGATGAGCTTCCCTCATAGATTAGCCTTCCAGGATCCTCTTCTAGCTGAATTCTAGTGATTCTGATTTTTTTGTCTCCCACCATAATAGAACCAGTCCCCCCAACACTTGTATCCCCATAGATGTTTAGCTGTGTTATTTGGAAATTTTTTGGCGAGTCTGGGTAAAAATAATTTTTTCTAAAAAATGCAATTTTTTCAGGAGTACTGCAATTTAGAGCCATTGCAATTATTGTTGCCTTTTTTACGGCCTCTTGATTTAGTCTAGGTAAACTTCCAGGTAATCCCATACAAACAGGACAAATGTTTTCATTGATTTCAAATTCCCTATAGTTCGCCTTGCATGAACAAAACAACTTGCTTTGCAGATTTGTCAATTGACAGTGAATCTCCAATCCAATCATTGTCATATCGGAACCTCCGGCAAGGTAACAGTTTGTTCTAATGCGTGTGCTGCTTGTAGTAGTAGTTTGTCTTGATTGGAATCAGCTATTAGTTGCATTCCGATTGGCAGCCCATTTGACATTGCAAACGGTACTGAAATTGCAGGTCTTCCAGTAAGGTTTGCAGTTACTGTATTGACATCTACTTGAAATAATGCAATTGGATCATCGATTTTTTCTCCTTTTTTGAACGGAAGAACTGGGACTGTTGGCGCAATTAGTAAATCAAACTTTTTGAATGTCTCACTAATTTCACGAGTGAGCTTACTTTTTACTTTAAGTGCCTTGAGGAAATATTTTCCAGCTTGACCTGCTGATGGAACAAATCCTCCAATAATCATTCTTCGTGAAACTTCAGGGCCGAACATTTGTCGTGCTTTTGTAATCTATGAATTAAATTCGTATCCTTCAACTGAAAAATCATAACCATATCGTAAATTATCATATCTTGCAAGATTGCTACCAGCTTCTGTGGCAGTTATGGTGTAATATGCTGCAACTGAGTATTTTACCATGTCAAGTGATACTTCTTCGCATATAGCCCCCAGACCCTCCATCTTTGAGATTGCATCTTTTGTGGCAGAACACACTTCAGCAGAAGTCCCATCCCCCAACATCTCTTTGATTATGCCTATTTTCTTACCTTCAATTCCTGAATCTATGACTGAAAGATAATCTTGATCTTGGTTGTTGATTGTAGTGTTGTCATTGGGATCCAACCCTGAAATTAGATTTAGCATAAATGCCGTATCCTTTACAGTTCTAGTTAATGGACCAATCTGCTCAATACTGTTGGCATATGATATCAACCCATACCTGCTGATTAGCCCATAAGTTGGCTTGTAACCTACAACTGAGCAAAAGCTAGCTGGATTTCTGACAGAACCTCCAGTGTCAGAACCCAATGATGCAACACATTCAAAAGCACTAACAGATACTGCACTTCCGCCAGAAGAGCCCCCTGGTACGTAATCAGCATTCCATGGATTACTGCTTGGTCCAAATGCACTAAATTCTGTAGTTAGTCCCATTGCAAATTCATCCATGTTTGTCTTTCCAACAAATATCGCATCTTGTTGTTTTAGTTTTGAAATCACAGTTGCATCATATGATGCAACAAAATCTTCCAACATCTTTGATGCACATGTAGTTTTGTTATCTTTGATGCACAAGTTGTCTTTTATGGATATTGGCATTCCGAAACATGCCCCAACTTTGTCTCCTGATTTTATTTTCTTGTCAATTTGTCGTGCTTGTTCTACTGCTTTTTCATTTATTGATAGAAAAGCATGCAGTTTATCATCAATACTTTGAATTCTTTCCAGAGTTTTTCCCACATAGTCTTCAGCTGAAATATTTCCATTTTGTATCTCTTGGACATATTCAAGAGCAGATATTTTGAGATTCATGATGACATCTTTGGGGCTCGAACATAGGTTCCTTTGTAGTGATTTAGATTTTCAATCAAATTATCATCAAATGGAATGTGTTCATCTTTTCTTAAATTGGAAATCGGAATCTCTTGCATTGAGATTTCCTCTGAATCAACTCCCGCAGAATCCAACACATCAAAAAAATCAATCATGGCATGTACTTTGTCAACATATTCCATGTGATCATGGACATCTATTTTCATGAGTTTTGACACTCGTTCTATTTCTTCAGAAGTCACCATATCGTTTCACCTGCAATGCTGATTTGTGGAAGTTTGCAATACATTGTACTTTTTACTTGATGTGAGATAATCTGTGCCTGAAAATCATCAAAAAGTCGTACTTTTACTGTCATCATGTGGAAAATCGGATTTCTTTGATATAATACTAATGGTTTTACACGATAATTCTAAAAGCATTTATCGACTATCGATAAAAAATAAAAATCCATTATTTTATGAATAAAATATAAAAAAATGAATGTTAATCTAAGTTTTGTCTCAGAGAGTTTGTGAATTCTTGTAAATGTGTAATTTTCTCATCTAAGGAGGTGCTGAAAATTCCTCCATTTTGGATTTAAATTTAATCCTAAGAGCCCATCATACCAACCATCTTGGGCATCTCACGATATGCTTTATTTACAAAAATATCATTATCAGCACTGATCATCACAAATTCCATTGGATTGTCAGGAGGTGGAGATACTATAATTTTTTGCCCCGCTTTCAGTGTTCCCAAATCTAAGGTATCCCCAGCTCCAAAATTGACATGGACATTAGTTAATGGTTGATGACCAGTATTTTGAATTGACACTCGTCCCATTACAAATAAGCTTTGTTTGTCTAAAATTGGATCAACAAAGATATCGTGATCTTGTATGGAGACAGATAATTTTAAAATATCTGCACCAAAAATTACTGTCATTATTACGATTACGCCAATTCCCACACCAAGAATTACATTATACGGTTTCACGAATTATATGTTGTTTTTCTAATACTTAAGATTGGATAACTTTACATCAAATGTAATTCCAAAAGGCCAGTGTTTCTTTGATTTTCATGGTAGTATTGTTTCGTTCAGCATAATACTTGGAACAGTCTTTGTTAGTTTTTCCGTTTACGCCAACTGAAAAATAATAATTCATTAACCAACAAACCAAGCTTGATTATTACTTAGTTTATATCGTATTTTTAGACTCAGAAGAACCGCATTTCTTTTTTATCATCTATCAGTAAAAATAGAATTCCCTCCTTTATGCCTACAAACTGATAAGTCCAGGCAATCCATACCAAGGCCATTATCTAGAAATTACTCGGGGATCATAGTATTCATAATGATTATTTTGTGGCTGAAAAAGACAATTAAAATAATTAGAGGCTTAAAAGTACAATACAAGTACATAACATGAAAATTTCCAAGATATTGGATTTGACGATTCTCATATTTATATCTGCATTTCTGACAGGATTATTAGGACATGAATATGGTGCATTAGGACTGCATCAACCTATCATCTTGATGTCTGAAGAACTGCTATATTTTTTAGATACTCTAATCTGGCCCATAATTATTTTACTTATTTTTGATTTAGTGCTGAAATACAGAAAAACAAAGGATCCTAAAAAATTTGTAAAGAAATACTGGATGGACATTGCTATGTTGGTTTTGATACCTGTGCTCTCTTCATTCAAATTCTTCAAGGTTGAATTGAGTATTGTGAAAAAACTCAAGGCAACAAAGATGAGTGTAAAAATAATTCACAAAACAAAAAAGATTTCAGGAAAATAACTCCTTTATGATTCACAACCAATTCCATCATTATCGCCATCAAATCCATGAGGATCAGAGCCCGCAACTATAAAGTTTGAGTGTATAATCTCACCACAATTCAGGTCTGGTGGGTAAGAAGAAATGCAGATATCAGGATATAAAGGGTCACAACTGTTTTCATCATCCTGAATTGTTTGAACAGATACATCATATTCAGATACCGAGTTTGTCATGCATCCATGTTTGATTGCTCAAGGCTCATTTGCAAACTCACTGTAAGAGCAAAATCTCACTTCCAAATATCCTAAATTGGCATCAAGTAACTCTTCATTGAGAATCACACCATTACAGGCACCATCCCGACCATTCGACCATAACTGCCTAAAATATGTCCGTCATCTTCTTCAACCTTAAGCATTTTTTGTATCAAAACTGATTAATGAGATATAATTTCAAAACTAAACGAATTTTTCGTAAATTTTTTTGATAAAATTGTTTCTCCTATGCATTCGTACATCATACAATACATCTTGCATTGAATTTCAGACCAAACTATGCCAAGATCATGTTTTTGCATGAATACCTTGCTGCCTTCTCTATTTCTCATTACAAACAACAACCCATTTTCTTTGTTCCATTCTGTAATTCTTTTGGTGAGTTCTTTAAAATCTAGATTGTCAACCTGAAACTCCATTTCAGAGAGAATATATTTTGAATCTCCTTTTACTATCTTGGGAATCATTTTTTTCTGTATGGCATCATGTCTGCTCTTTAGAATTTTACTTGCAAGCGTAATATCCCCCCTGTGCTGTTTTGATCTCCTAAACCTCAACCAATCATGAACAATCTTTGCAGTAAGTGATGATACTGACATCCCCTCTTGATCGACAATTTCCAAAAACTCCTCTTGATCTTCATCACGTAATCTAAAACCTAAAGGATTTCCCATGCTAGAATAAAACAAGTCTAAATATTAAGAGTTATCTTTGTTAACAAAGTTAACAGAATGCCAAAATATTTAATTACGCAAAACAAAGCATGAAAACAAATAATGAACATAAAATATTCATCAAAAAATCAGAATTATGTAGTGGTGTATTTCTAATGAGTAAAGATGTTGACCATATTCCAATAATAAATAAGATGGGTAGAAAAAAAGTTGTATAACATACAGATTTGAGCTGTGTCTTTCTAACAATCAATTAGAAAGGATTGCAAAGAAAACTCAAAAAGATTCAAAGTACATCCATGACAGAATGTATGGATAGAAAATATTAGAAAGACAAATCATATCAGATCACGCCAAATTCCCGTAAACTCATCGCTGTGAACTACAGTCTTCACCTCGAGAAATCCCAAGTGTTCAAGGTTTTCTCGTTTGTCAAAATATTTGTAGACTCCTTCAGTCTCAGGATAAATGGTAAGAGTTTCTTGTTGACCAGGTTCCAAGAGATTTGTCTGAACATCTAATCCTTCAATGTATAACCTATGATGCTTGTCTCCATTGTTAACCACGGTTAAGAGATATGCAAAACTCGTACGAGTGATTAGGTAGGGATTTGGCTCTCCACCCACTCCTGAAATTCCTTGGAGTTGTACCTTGCCATCAACATCCTCAAAAGCAATAGTCTGTTCTACACGCTCTTGCCAGAAAATTGAAACATGCCTTACATTTCCCTGACCTACTAACCCGATCATTGCAGCCAAAGCCACAACACCCACCACAATCGCAATGATTATCAGAGTCTTATCCTTTGAAATCACAGTACAGCTTAGATTGGTGCTTATTTTTAACTAGAATACGATTGCTAAAGTTGAAAGTCATCATGAATTTTTCTTGAATTCTGTCTTTATCAAACCAACCAACGTTGTCCAATACCAAATACAGGTTCAAATGCAAGATCAACAGGATTTGATATTATGTTAGTTAATACAACACTTGTAGCAGCAGACGATGTAAACTCATGAAGGAGTATCAGACTCCCGATATACCGAACTAGTGAAAGCAAAGGAGCTGATCAAGATAATAGCAGTTACGAATGATGGATGTATTGCTGAAACCAAGTACGACTATGCAGTAAACATAGGCGATTGCAACGCCAAATCAGACCAGTATGTTAATGCTCTAGTTGATCAAAAGACAAAAAAGCGTGCAGCCTTGATGAATCCAACTAATTAATTTTTTGTCATTTTTTTCTTTTTTTTGTGAATCTAAAATAGAATGAAATAAGAACGCCCAATAATTTTCACAAATATATCAAACCATGCAATGACACCACATGACAATAACCAAGACTTTTGGAAATTGGGATACGTTCTTCGAAGCGATACAACGCCCTTAGAATGTGGAGAAATTGCTAAAATAGAAACTGAAAAGTCATGCAGGAGATTATAAAGTTGAATATACAGAATTGACATTACTGCAAAAAAGAACCATACAAGTAAACTTTACAAAGAGAACAAGAAGTCAAAGAATCCATATTACAATCATAGTGCAACCTGAATTATTTTCCAACAAACTCCCCCCACTGACGTCCAAGTTTATCAATTATTCTAAATGCCAGTCGATCTATGTTGACATGAGATTCAGCTACAATCATGACTACTTGGTCATAAATTAGAAAACTCATTATTACCACGTGCTCTCTTCTTGACGCAGAATATTTTACATAACCTAATTCTTTATCATGTTTTTTTCTTTTCACCACTCTGGATGCCAATTCTTTACAGACCGATTGAAATTTTTCTTCTGACAGCCTCTGGATCATTTTTTGTTTGAAGCCTCCTGCCAAAAGATTGCCAAATTCATCCAACAATCCTGCAAATCTTATTTCGTTTTCCTCTAATATTTTTTGACATTTATGTTCATAATCAGCTACATCTATTTTTCTTTTATCCATTATGATATCATTCTAAATGTATATTTATCAATGTTTGATTTTCCAAAAATTGTTTTTATCAAAACTGGGATTAATTCACAATTTATAGTAAAATAATAAAATAAAATAATCATCAAAATAAAAACGCAGGGAAAGATGTATTTTTTATTTTAGTTCGGCATAGTCATACAGATGAAGTTCCTCACAATAGATGACAATAATGAATTCTTAAATTATTAGAGGCTCTACTAGATTCTATACGACAAGAAGTTAACATAGTAAACAATGAAATCCAAGGATTAGAAATGATTCTGAAAAATGATTATGGTTTGATTTTACTTGATATCACTATGCCTGAATTTAGTGGTTTTTCGGTCGTTGATAAATTATCAAAGGTTGAAAAATTGAAAAAAAATAAAATATCATTCTTTACTACAGCTTCGGTATCCGATATAGAATTAGAAAAATGGTACAAAGCAGGAGGCAAAGGTTGTTTGAAAAAACCCGTAGACCCAAATACTCTCGTTGAAAAAATAAATGAGGTTAGACATACAGCATGAGTTCAAATCCGTCAGTAGACAAGTTTGCCATTTCTAATATTTCTTCAGACAAACAGAACGAGAAAATAAGCAAAATGACATGTTGTAATTTTCTGGCAAAGCATAGTTTTGTACTGTTTCAGTTATAGACATAGTAGATTTTATCAAAACAACGGCCAATATCCCTCCATCTAAATTAGGTGATTTTTATTCAATTTTTCTTAATTCTGTTGCAGACATTATTAAAAAAATGGAGGAATAGTTGTAAAAAATATTGTAGATTCTTTGTTATATTATTTTGCAGTATGTGATACATCAGATAACTACATAATGAATGCATTCAAATGTAATTTTCAGAACATTGAAAAACAAAATGAAATTAACGAATCTCTTGTTGAAAACGGATTCCCACGTATAATCTATAGAATTAGCAGGACTATGGAAAAGTTTTCATTGTAATGTCTACGATTCCTTCAATTGAAGATATCTATGGACCTACAGTTAACATGTGTGCAAAAATTAATCATGTGGGAGAATCAAATTAATTTTTCATAGGAAATGATCTTTTCATTCATGCTAAAACCGTCATGGGATTCAAATTTGATGAAATCAATAAAGAAAGATGCAGTGTGCTTAAATTCAATTATCTAGTATATTATGTAAAAAAATCCTAAATCGATTTTGAAAGGTTGTTTAATTCTTTTCATAATCTGAACTTATGGAACCGTTGTTTCCAATCACAGATTTAACGTCTTTCTTTAGGTTGGACTTGTGAATGAATTTGAAATATACAAAAGCGAGAATTGGAGATTTCAATAATACTAATAGAAGTAGATAATCACTTGACTCCAATTCAACCAGTCTTCTTTTTCTTTTAGATAAAATTTAACTTTTATGACACATTAAATGTCATCCAGGCAATTAGAGTCAATCCCACGTTCGTTACAAAATGTTTGTAGCAAGTTTCTTCTTTTTGAAATGCCTCTTCTTTATCATTATACCATTTTTTAATATCTTTTTTATCCTGACATAGTATATCGTGATCTTCTTTTTGTTAATACATAAGACAAATCTTACGAATCATCTCCTCAAAGTCTCTGTATTTATGTAAGAGTTTTTAAGGAATTTCTTCTTTAATGCTGCAAATTTTTTTTAATTCATCCCAAAATTTATCGTTATCATTGTTTCTGATTTTTTAAATCATTTCACTGATTCAGTAAACATGAATCGCAATACATTTCAAGTAATTTTACAATCATTCAGCGTATTGAAAATATTCTAAAACTCTATGGCGTTAATCTGTCAACATCTCTTGGATAAAATGTTGTATCGCGAATATTGTCCGTGCCTGTAAGTACCATAATCAGTCGTTCAAGACCAATTCCACAACCAGCGTGAGGTGGAACACCGTAATCAAATGCCCCCAGATGATATTCGAAAGAATCTGTTTTCATTCCTTTATTTTTCATGCGCTCAGCTAACTCATCCCGTTTTTCAATTCTTGTACTACCTGATGATAACTCCAAATCTCCAAACATCAAATCAAAAGATTCAGAAACTTTAGGATTTGACTTGCTATCCTTTACGTAAAATGGTTTTGGTGCAAGTGGCCAATCTTTTATGAAATAAAATCCATCAAGGCCAATTTTTTTAAGATTTGACGGATACAGATCATCACCCCATTCAATTTTTGCTCCTACTTTTTGCATCTTATCAACTAACTCATCGTAAGAATATTGAGGGATCATTTCAGGTACAGACAAGGATGGAAATTCTGCATCAGGATTATCTTTTACATAATCATTAACAGTTTGAATAGCAACTTTAATGATTTCTTCAATTCTACTCATCACATCATTGTAATCAACAAACGCTTCTTCCAAATCAATAGATATCGCTTCAGCTAAGTGACGATTGGTTCTAGAGGGTTCTGCTCTAAAAATAGGAGCAATCTCAAAAACTTTTTCAAAACTCATTGTTAATTGTTCTTTATACAATTGCGGGCTCTGAGCCAAAAATGCTTCTTTATTGTAATAAAATATCGGAAATAATGCAGCACCTCCTTCAGTAGCTGTTGCAATCATTTTAGGAGTATTAATTTCAACAAAATTTTGACTAACAAAATAATCCCTGATTGATTTTAAAACCAAACTCCTAGTTTTGAAAACATGCTGAAGAATATTACGTCTAAGATCAATTGGTCTTACCTCTAGCCTAGTATCAATATTTTTCACAGTTTTTGCAGTTGGCTCAAAAGGAGGAATTTTCTCAACATCTGAGAATACTCTTAATTCTGTTGGAATTATCTCAAATCCACTTGGTGCTTTTTCAGAGGATTTTACATTCCCAGTAATAGAAATTGAAGAATGAGATTTCAATGCAGATATTTTCTCACGAATTTCATCAGGACAATCTCCTTTTTTTGCTACAACTGAAATATCTCCATTTTTGTCATGAATTGTAGCAAAACTGATATTTCCATGTCCACGTACTGTCAAAACCCAACCCATTACAGTTACTCGAAGTCCATCCATGGATGAGTTTATTTCATCAGAATAATGAGATCTGCGTAAAGAGCCTAATTCCGTTTCTATCATAATTTACTTTATTCCAAATATTGGGTGTTATTATTTTTTACACAAAATTATGGATCACTATCTTAATTTTCATAATGCTTATAGCCAGCAAAAATTGCACATCAAAATAAGATGAATATTTTAATTGGGCTCGTAATTGCAATGTTTATCATTGTTGGTGGGTATGTAGGGTATCATGCATCACAACAAATAATGGTCGAAGAGGTTGAAGGCCACGATATCACAGCAGAGTTAGAAATCCTTAATGAAAATACAGAATTAATTGAAACTCTCCAATTACAGGAAATTAGAAAATCAATCGTCTAGTAATCATAAAGCCGGATTTATATTAAATTACAATAGTTGTTCATAAAGTCATGGCACTGTCAGATAAAGAAAAAATGGTGGCAATCATTTCAAATGGAATTGCAGTTTTTTCACTTTTACAAGAAAGAGACAGCCTTCCAAAAAATACAACAATGTATGATTTTGTGTTAAAAATAGTTCCAGAAAACATCAAGTCTGAATTGAACGTAGAACTAATAGATGAAGTATTTCAGTATGTTTCATCCACACATAGCTCAACATGATTACAATATAGACAACAGGATGCACAGCATGATTACAATATAGACAACAGGATGCACAGCATGCCATCTAAAATCAAGAAGGATATTTTGAAAAATCAGAAATAATCATTCGAAAGAATATGTTTTATGTTTTGACAGTTTTTTCTTGACAATTTTCTGATTATCTTTTGCCAGTTGATAGTCAGGTTTTAGCTCTAACACTCTGTCATAGTTTTTATCAGATTCTTTATATTTTTTAATTTTATACAATGACCATGCCCGACCTGTCCAGAACTCATATCTATCAGGTCTTATCTCAATTGCCTTGTCATAACTTGCAACTGCATCTATGAATCTTCCACACGCATTTAGAGAATTTCCCAGATTATACCATGCCTCATAATAGTCAGGTCTTATCTCAATTGCCTTGTCATAACTTGCAACTGCATCATCAAATTTTCCTTGTCTACTTTGAGATATTCCTCGATTATACCATGCCTTCTGATCATCGGATTTTATCTCATTAATTACATCCATTTTATTATTCTCAAATTTAGATTGGTTTTCTTTGAATTTAGACCAAGAAGGTAATTTCGAGATAAACATATTGTTTTAGATAAGAATAAAAAAAATTGTAAAATTCCAATTATTCATATTTTATTTTTACAATTAATGCAAGTATCTTATCCAAAAGCTTGCCCAGCAGTAAAATGGCTAATTTTTGTCATTTTAATAGGCATTCCAGATAAAACAAGACTCATAGCATTGTTACAGGACATATCTGAGAATACTCAAATGTTTAGAGTTCCATCATATCTAAACAAATCAACATAATCCATGAGTTTGCTGTTGAGAAAAAACACTCTTTCTTTATTTGATGTATTTTTTTGTTTGTTTAAATCTTCAATGATGGCATGGACAAATTGGAAATAACGTAATAAAACAACAACAATAGCCAATTACTATACATGCCATCTTGGCATCAAACTGTCTAAAACTATTGAAGTTTGTCCACTTTGATGGTTAGTTTGGATTCCTTGACTTTGGACCATGTACCCTTTGCCAATCCCCACAGACCATCAACTGTAAGGGAAATTTCCTTTGATTTTTTTGATTTCATGATTGTATTATGTAATTTTTCCTTAAGAGGAACACGTAGAACTTATCAATTATTCATTTTGAACCCATAAGATCCTATACAAATCAGCATTAGTTTAAGTTCCAAAACAGAACCTGCACTCATGTTCCTTGCATTAAGATTATCATATTGATTGATTTGTCATGGTTGTTCTGTGCCATCCATTGGAATGTAACTCTGACACGTACATTGAGTGCATTTAATTTTTGATTCTAAATGTATGTCATACATTATAGTTCCTGGTAAAACTTTTGGTCCGCCCGGGTATTCTACTATCAATTTATGAGATTTTTTTAAGTGAGAACAATTTTTACAGCTATCACTAAATGTCATGCATATCCACTCCAGAAAATTTTATTAGATATGCTGTCGTGACAGAATAGAAGCGACAGATGGGAGTCTTGCGAAGAAAGGCATCATACTCGACATCAATATTACCCTGATTGATTCCCACAAAATCTTCAGGGGTATTTTCAAAATTCATAATATAATTTATTTTAGAAGCCATGTTGAATTTTGTTCTTTTTATTAGTATTCATTATAACATACATTGAACCTACAAAAAAAATAACCGTTAAGATAAATGTGGATTCTGTCACATAGGGCTCAAAAGCGCGTAACCAATCAACACCTCAGAAATTAATTGTTAGAATCAATGGGATACAAGGAATAATTCGAATTGTCAATAAGGCATTCCCTCTGTAATTGGTGAGTTTACAGCATCAAGATTTTCAGTATTGTATAATCCAAAAATTTCTTTATCTATCTTTTGCTGTGTCCAAATTACTAAATTTCGAATAATATAGATAGTTGCAAATAATTCATTTTTTGAAAGTTTGTCATAGTGTATGGGCTTACAAATGTCAATTAAATCAGGACTCTGAAAGTTTGGCCTAAAGAAATAATCTAAATCTCGTTCCAAATATTTCATCGTTATTTTATAGAATAGTTCCCTTATCAATGAATTTTTTAGTAAATTTGCTTTGTTTTTGCCCAAAGTGAAACAACTAGAAACTACCACAGAGTCTCTTCTATTTTTTAGTTTTAATACATAAATCCGATGATTAGATGTGATAAACGTCAATCCAAAATCAGTATTGACCAGTCCTGCATTATCAATGACATACCCGTCATCCTCAAGCCATTCATTTATCATTCCCCCTATTTCGTTAGGGGACATGCGAAGAATTTCTTCCATCGTCTCAATCCAGCTGCACTATTGTTACAATGATGCTTGGAATCGCAGGTTCACCATCGGGTTCTATTGCTTCAATCCCTATGACTGCAAAGAATGATTCCTAGGATGTGCAGCCTGACCAGGTTTTAGTTTGGTCGGTATGAAAACGAATTATGGTAGTCGCTTAATGATTAAGATTGAAATGTTTTGGTATTAAGAAAGGGGAGAAAATTAGTAGCAATTGTTTATTAGGCTGAATTTTCATTTTTAGTGCTTTGAAATCTCTACGATTTTTCCAGTGAGCACTTTGTCTGCTACTCCTGGTCTCTTGTAGGTGATTCCAGAAATTACGGCCCTGTTTCTCTTCAGAGTACGTAATTTGTCTTTTCTTGCCTCCTTGACAATATCATCAAAAGACTGTTTGTGAGTTTTTTGGCAAAATTCATCCAAGATCCTATTAGAGTAATAATATTTTCCCGGGTATTTTTTGCCAGATTGACAGTCTTATCATTAACAAAATTCTCAAAAGTTTTCTTTCTGCGTATCAATTCTATACATTCTCGTGTCGAAATATAAGATGGATGGTTTTATCTACATACAATTCATAAAGTACAAAATAATACTCAAAATAATACAATGACTGCAATAGCAACATTAGGATCCCATTGTTCATTACAGGTTCTAAAAGGAGCAAAAGACGAAGGTCTGAAAACTATTCTAGTATGTGAGAAAAAACGTGAAAAATTATATCGAAGATTTCCATTTATTGACGAACTAATAATTGTGGAATCATTCAAAGAAGTTCTTGATCAAAAATGTCAATCAATTCTAGAACAAAATAAATCTGTTCTCATTCCACATGGAACGCTGATTGCACAAATGAGTTCTGAAGAAATTGAATCCATCAAAACTCCTGTGTTTGGCAACAAATGGATTCTAAGATGGGAATCAGACAGAGAGATGAAAGAAAAACTCATGAGAGAAGCAAACCTTCCAGTTCCAAAACCAGTTACAAATCCCAAAGATATAGACAAATTAGTAATTGTAAAAAGACAAGGTGCTGCAGGAGGCAAAGGATATTTCATGGCAGCCAACGAAGAAGATTACAATGCAAAAAGAAATCAATTGATTTCAGAAGGCGTACTTTCAAAAGATGAGACACTGTACATTCAAGAATATGCAGCTGGTGTGTTAGCTTATCTGCAATTTTTTTATTCCCCACTAAAAGAAGAATTGGAATTCTTTGGGGTTGATCAAAGACATGAATCAGATATCGAAGGATTAGGAAGAATCCCTGCAGAACAACAACTAAAATCAACCAAAGTCCCATCATTCAATGTAATCGGAAACAGTCCTTTGGTTTTACGAGAATCATTATTAGATGAAGTATACACAATGGGTGAAAACTTTGTAGAGGCAGCTAAGAGAGTTGTCAAACCTGGAATGAATGGTCCTTTTTGTATAGAAGGTGTTTATGATGAAAATGCAAAATTTACATCGTTTGAATTTTCAGCAAGAATTGTCGCAGGCTCCAATATCTATATGGAT
>Ga0224513_10000451_pt1 | contig 15247 bp, 15 predicted proteins | sample SF_May12_sed_USG_5_FD_169109 | JGI IMG/M metagenome (GOLD analysis project Ga0224513, IMG submission 169109) | Sediment microbial communities from San Francisco Bay, California, United States - SF_May12_sed_USGS_21 | ecosystem: Environmental > Aquatic > Marine > Sediment | place: USA... | reverse complement strand
TCGATTCGTTAATTGGTCAAATGGTCAAATAGTTTAAAATAGATTGAATCCTCTGACCCATTGACTATTCAACTAATCAACTATTTAACGATACCCTCTGTCATCTATTTGCTGACACCTGAAACCTATCATTTTTCCTTTGTGGAAAAATGATTTAACGCCTGTGCGGCCAGCATTTTTTTCTTTATGCGTGGCGGATACAGCTTCTCAACCTTGCTGGTCTTATAGTCAAAGCGGTTGATGTAAAGCCGACGCATGGGGCTTCCGTATACACTGATCATAATCGTTGTGCCGTCAACCGGGTTTCCGGTTTGATGGATGCCATCATTTAAAGGGCGTGTCAGTTCGATTTCTCCCGGCTGCAAATAAACCGGTGCCGCCTGTAATAATTGAGCATACCCTTCAAGTGAACCATCGTCTTCGCGACCGTAGCGGATGACTCCCAGTTCTCCGACCGCTGCGCCCGATACACCCCAGGAAGAATGATCATGAATCGGGGTATAATCCCCGGGACCGTATAGAAACATGCGAAGGGAAAAAAGCCGCCTGGGGTTTAGATACAACAGAATTTCATCATCGATCATCCGGGCCTGGCGAAGATCCGGATAGGGGCTGCCGGCTTTGATGTTTTTTAACAGCTTCTCAAATACCGCTTGCTTCCGCAGAAAACCCGGTAGCTCATTTTTAAAAAATTCCATGCGGGCCGCATCCCCGGAAATCCCCTCAACGGATTCGGACCAGCGATTGCAAATTTTGAGGAGTTCCTCGGGCGGCCTCGGTAGTTTCGGCATTGAGTGATCTCCTTAATTCTTATGGAAACGAGAACGTAATCATACAAGTGGTGTTAATCAAAAGCGTTATGAGCGCTGCGCTTGATGAGCATTTCATTTGAGGAGCGCTGCGCTCTATTCATCAAAAACCCGCGCGTTAACCTAAAGTTCCGAAGGAACGCTCCTCAAGGCTCAAAGAGCCGGTCCTAAAAGCCTGAAAGGCCGTTCCGCTAGTCCCACCGGAAGGGTGGAGACGATCGCCCATCCAACAGATGGGCATTTAGGCGTTCTCCAATCTGACATACTGATCATAATAAGCAGCGCCCGAGCCGATGTCGGTTAACTGGGCCGCAATCAGCTGATTGACACCGCCGCCCTGACTGATCCAATCCCCCCGGCGGTAGATGACAACATCAGGATGAAGATCCGGCAGCGTCTGCACGCTGACTTTCAGCCGCGCCAACGGTGAAACCAGTTCCACGGATTTTTCCAGGTTCAGATTTTCAAGGCACAGACTATCCGGCGCCACCCACACAACCGGCGGTTGTTTTTGATCCTCGGGCAGTATCTGGGAGTGGATGGCTTTGCGGCGCACCAGGGTTAATAGGCGCAACGGGAATTCTGCCGGTGGTTCCGATTCGGCATGCAGCAAATAGGGAAAGCGGTATTTGCCGTCCTGATGCGCAAACCGCAGGCCGTCATAGGCGATCTCCGGACGATTGGAGCGAACACAATTACATTTTCGAATCTCCTCAAGCGATGCGGCCAAATAAGGTGAATCCAAAGCGGCCCTCAGGCAGCCTTCTGCGTTCGGCAGGTTAACCGGCGGATCGAGGCGTTTGGCAATTTCTGTAAGAATCCAATAATCGTTTCTGGCCTCGCCGGGAGCGGGCAGCACGGGGCACACATATTGAACCTGCTCATGCAGGTAAGAGCCGATAATGTCTTCCTGCTCCAGGATAAGCGTGCTGGGCAGCACCAGATTCGCTCTCTGGGCCGTATCATTCATAAAGGCATCGACCACAACCTTAAAATCAACCCGGGCGAACGCTTTTATAAGTTGCTGCGAGTCCGGCGCCTGGTTAATCACATTGGCGCCGTTGATCCAGATCATCTCAATCGGCGGGTTTTCCGCCGCCAGGATCTCCCGGCCGATCACCGGAAATTGAAGAGAACGACGCGGTAGTTTTTCCAATTCCCGCATCCATTTTAGATTCAGGTTGCGATAGGAATGCAGCTGGAAATAGCTGCCGCCCCCCGATCGCCCGATATTGCCGGAAAGCAAGGCCAGCGCATTGATAAACCTCACATTTTCGCCGCCATATCGGTAGCGCTGCAACCCGGCGCTGATCAGGGTGGCCACTGGATCTTTTTGCGCATAGCAGGCGTAGATCTGCTGAAGATCTGCTTTGGACACATCACAGGCGGCAAGCAATGTGCCCATCGGCTGGGCTTCGATCAAAGCCAAAAACTTCTCCGGAGCTCGCGTGTTGCTTAAAGTATTTTGTTCAATCACCTCGTTTTGGATCAACAACTGCAGGACGGCTGCTGCCAGAAATCGATCCGTGCCGGGCCGGATACGAATGTGCCCATCGGAATAGGTGTGATTGCCATCCCCTCCCGGGGAGATGGTCAGTACCCGGGTGCCGTTTTTACGGGCTCGTTTGACCAGCGCGGCCGTATGAACCGAACTGCGCGAAAAATCCTTGCCCCAGTTGACGATTCGGGAGGCATTGATCAGGTCGTTGATATCATTGTTTTCCCGTGAGCCGAAATCATGCACCCCAGCCATATAACCGGCGGCATCACAAAGGGATCCTCTCACCCGGCTGGCCCCCAGTCTGGAAAAAAGAAGTGTGGTTGCTTCTTTTAAAACGCCTTTGGCACCCTCGTTATGGATATGTAAAATGGCGGTGGGCCGCGACCGCAAATTTTGGATCTTTGCGGCACACAGATCGAGTGCCGAGTCCCAGCTGATGGTTTGCCAACCGGATTTGGTTTGCAATTTTGGATAGGCAATCCGCTGGGGGCTCTGGACCCTTCTGACATGATCCTTAAGTTTAGCGCAGGTAAACCCGGAGGTGAACGGATTGTCGGGATTGCCCTTGACCTTCACCCTGCCATCCGCCGTGCGGCTTACGACGATAGAACAGGCGTCGGGACAATCCATGGTACAGGCAGTGATTGCTTTTTCTTTTTTTTCATTCATTGTCCGTAACTTAAGCAGCATAAAAAATTTAGTCAAGAACAGGGTGGATTCGAAATCGGCGTGGTAATGCGGATGCCGCCTGCCGTCAAATGACAAATTTTTTAGGTGGAATCGGCGTGGTGAAACAGATGCGCGGGTCATTTGATTGCTTCGCGGTTAAGACAATCAATCCTAAAATCATATTTATTATTGAAAATCTTACATTGACATTACAATTTTCAAGGATCTCCGTCATCCCCATGGAGACCATCGCAGACCTGGCAGCGGACATGCGGAAATCAACTTGAATAAGAGTCAAACGAAGACCTGACCCTTCTGTATTTGGGCTTACCGAATTTTATGCAGCCCAAATAAGTTCCTCAAATCAGAATCCAATCGATAAAATCTCAAAATTGCAGATTGCATCTGGCTATCTAAAAGTTTTGCTTCTCCAATAATTTGTGTAAGCAGGCACGGAATGTAAACTTTGCCGCAGTACTAGGCAGCCACAATATATAGAGGTCACTCAAAATGATCAATAATTATAGATTTAATCATATCGTCTAAACTTGGCCGTGATCTACAGGAGACGCGAAGTGGAGTTGAATCAATATAAGTTCAATAGGCTTATTGGAGGCATTTATATAGAACTATTTCTACCGATATTCCAAAGCAACTTTTTGAGGCAGGTACGAGTAGAATGACATAGGATAAGTTAGTAAAGAAGATCTCAGTAATAGCCTTACTATGTTTGAATTTACATTGAAGAACATCCCAATTCTACGTGGGTGTGCAATCTGGCCCAGCGCTGCTGATTGGACAGTCGGAGCAAGAAAGATCAAATGCGTCAGTGATAAAGGCTAAGTGGCAATTAAGGGCGAAATCGAAAGCCTGCAATATAGCAATTCAACTTATCGAACAAACCGATACCAATCCATGCTGAGGAACCATTTGTGATATATCCGATCGAATCGACCATCGGATTTCATCCGAAATAAAAAAGCATTTAAGAATTTCAAGAAATCCGGATCGTTTTTGCGTATCGCCCATGCAATGGGCTCTTTGGTAAAGGGTTCATCCAGGAAGATCAGCTGATCCGAAGGGTGCATGGCACTAAAAACAGCGTTAAACGGAAAATCATAGACAAAAGCGTCCGCTGTGCCTTTTAGCACCCGCATGGCGCCCTCGAGTTCCGTATCGGCGGTTTCATAGGTAGCTTTGGGAATCAGGCGCTGCACGGCCTCCTCACCGGTGGTGCCGGGTTTGGATACCACCACAAACTTAGGATCATTCAGGTCCCTGTAGGATTTAACGGTATTCTTATGTTTGGCGTTGAGCAGCACGGTTTGACCCACGGTCATGAAGGGGTCGGCAAAATCAACAAGCTTCTTCCGCGCTTCGGTGACAGACATCCCACCGAAAATTAAGTCAAAACGGTCTAATTTTAAGGCAGGAATAATGCTGGGCCATAGGGTGTCAACAAATACCGGTTTAACCCCCAATGCCTTGGCCATCTCAATGCCGACATCGATGTCAAAGCCGATCAAGCTGAGTTGACGGCCCTTACGCCGAAATCCTCCATGGCGGATCTCTTTCTGTCGCAGCCCGCTGCGTTTGTCAATCATCTCAAAAGGCATATACCCCACTTCCAAACCAATGCGCAGTTCACCATGTCGCAAAATACCTTCTAAAGCCGAGCCTTCTGAAAACTCCACGTCTACGGCTCGCGCCGGCGTAACCCCCTGCACCAACCACAGCGCGGACAGAATGAATACAATTATCATTTTAAGGCAGATGGTCTTAAACATGTCCATATCTCCTTTAAGGTTATGTCTTGGACCGTTGTAAGCGATAGCCCATTATTCTTTTATGCGGTGCCAGCTTCAGCCGCCATGTCGGTTGCTTCGACCTCTTCCTCCAGTGGATCAATGGTAATGTTGAACCAGCCGTAGATTATGGATACAATCGGCGTGAGCCAACAAAAGAAGTTAAATGGCAAATAGGCAATGGTTGGCACTCCCAGGGTGGCAGCCTGGTAAGCACCGCCCGAGTTCCACGGCACAAGGTTGGCCGTCACCGTCGCACTGTCCTCAATGGCGCGGGACAGGTTCTTGGGGTGCAGGTTTTGGTCGGTATAAGATTGCGCGTACATCTTACCTGTCATCACGATGGCCATGTATTGGTCGCACAGAATCAAGTTGGACGCGATTGCGGTCAGGATGGTGGATGTAATCAAGGAGCCGGTAGATTGCGCTTTTTTAAGTATGACGCTTACCACGACGCGCAGTTGATTTGTCTTTTCCATAATTCCGCCGAACATCATGGCGCAGATCACCAAAGACACAGTGTACAACATGGATTCGAAACCACCTTTGGTCAACAGGTTGTCGACTGCTTCAACGCCACTGTTGCTGACATAACCGCCGTAAGCCGCTGACAACAGGTTACCGAATGTATTTCCCTGAAAGATGGCTCCCAAAACGCCTGCGGCTAAAATTCCCATCACAATACCCGGGACAGCCGGTATTCTTCGAAATGCCAGAACCATCACAATAATCGGAGGAAGCAGCAAAAGGGGATTGACGCTGAATTGCGCGTCGATGCCGGTCAGCATTTGATTGACGCTATCTAACTTCGCCGCCTGCCCGCCGCCGTAAAAAAAGCCCAGAACAAACTCGATCACCAGAGTTAAACCATAACTGACGCCGGTCGTATAAGTCATGTGCTTGATGTGCGTGTAAAGGTCGGTGCCCACCATGGCGGGCGCCATGTTGGTCGTGTCGGAAAGGGGCGACATTTTATCGCCGAAATAGGCACCCGAAAGCACCGCCCCGGCGACCACCGGTAGCGGAAATCCTAACCCCGCACCGATACCGATCAGAGCGATTCCGATGGTTCCGGTAGTACCCCAGGAAGTGCCGGTGGCTAAAGCGGTGATCGAACATATAATCAAAGCAGCCGGCAGGAATATTTTAGGGTGCAATATTTTCAGACCGTAGAAGAGCATCGTGGGCACCACACCGGTTTGGATCCAAACGCCGATGAGAATACCGATGATGAGCAAAATCACAATTGCCTGTAGCGCATTGGTGATGCCGTTGAGCATGCCGGTTTCGATTTCTTTCCAGCTGAATCCGGCCCGCAGACCGACTACCGCTGCCACGAGTACGCCGAGCAGAATGGGAACATGGGGATCTGTTTCATAGCGCAAGATAGCCAGACTGATAAACAGAACCAGGCCCAGGATCGAAATCAATGCCTCCCAGAGATAAGGATCACGCTTTTCACGTTTGGTTGCCATGGTTTTCCTCCTTTATTTCTTAGGTGGGTAATATCATTTGTTTCAACTGTATTTAATTAACATGACGGGGATTTTGGCCAGTCTGGAAACTTTATCAGCGACCGAGCCGAACATCATTTTTTGCCTTCTTTTTCCGGTACCCATGATAATAAAATCGATCCCCTCGGATTTTGCATAGTCTAAAATTTGCCTGTAATGGGTTCCGCTAACGACAGAGGCTTTCGCGATCTCTATATCCTTTAGATATTTCTTTTTAAACCCTTCGAGTTTCTGCTCTGCTTGAACCAGTATCTTGTCTTCAAAATCACTGGCAATGCGCTTAAAGTCGGGCTCCGGTGAATCGGGCACATAGGTGTCCACGAACCAATCAAAACGGCGCAAAACATGCAGCAAGTGGACCTGAGCATCGAGCTTCTTGGCCAGGGTGACCACATAGGGGGCCACCTTGGGTGAAATGCCAGTAAGGGCAACTGGGTAGAGCATATTCTTAAATTCTTGCATGGTCACCTCCTTTATATTATCTGTAACGCATAATTTCTCCAGAATCCAATCGAGCCTGGTAATCTTTGAGATCTTTTTTCACTGTTCCCATTACCCGGCATCGGGGGTTAATACAGCGTAGATTCGTTCCAGAGCCCAGTTAACCACATCTCTTTTTATGACGAGTGGCGGCGCGAAACGAATGATGTGATCGTGGGTTTCCTTGCAAAGCAGCCCTTTCTCTTTGAGTTTTTCGCAATACTGCCGTGCGCCGCCGGCCTCGGGTCGCAATTCCAGCCCGATCATCAACCCTATGCCGCGCACCTCCTTAATCATCGGGTTGTTGATCTGCTTCAATGCATTTAGAAAATAGGTTCCGATTTCTGCGGCGTTTTCGATCATGTTTTCTTCAACGAGGACCTTCAGTGCGGTGCGGGCAATGGCACACGCCAATGGGTTGCCGCCGAAAGTGCTGCCGTGCTCCCCGGGTTGAAGAACTCCCATTACCTCTGTGTTGGAAAGCACCGCGGATATCGGATAAAACCCACCGGAAAGCGCCTTGCCGATCAGTGTCAAATCCGCTTCGATGCCGTCGTGTTCCTCTGCTAGAATTTTGCCGGTCCGGCCGAGACCTGTCTGGATTTCATCCAATATGAGCACCACGTTGTTTCTTTCACATATGGCCTTGGCCTGTTTCAAGTAGCCGGCCGGCGGTATCATCACACCGGCTTCCCCCTGTACCGGTTCCACCAGAAACCCCACGGTGTTCGGTGTGATGGCGGCTTCCAAGGCATCCGCATCTCCGAAAGGGATGATTTTAAAACCAGGAGTAAAGGGCCCGAACCCCGACCGGGAGCCTTCATCGGTGCTGAACCCCACAATGGTGATGGTGCGGCCATGAAAATTGTTTTCGCATACGATGATTTCCGCCTGATCCTCCGGCACGCCCTTGATATTGTACCCCCATTTTCGGACGGTCTTGATGACCGTTTCCACCGCCTCTGCGCCGCTGTTCATGGGAAGAACCTTGTGGGAGTTGGTCAACTCACATAATTCGCGGTAGAAATGTCCCAGTTGGTCGTTGCGAAAAGCCCGGGAGGTGAGGGTCAGTTTCTGGGCCTGCTCGAACATGGTCTGCAAAATTTTAGGATGACAGTGCCCCTGGTTGACAGCTGAATAAGCCGACAGACAGTCGAGGTATTTATTGCCCTGCACATCCCAAACCCACACCCCTTCCCCCCTGGAGAGGACCACATCCAGCGGTTTATAGTTGTGAGCGCCAAATTGGTCTTCAATACCAATAAGCTCGTCTGTTTTCATTTCAGACGTTCCTTTTTATCGATCATAATCCCGCACGCTAATTGTGTTTTGAAAGGACACGATCAAGTGATCATTGGCAAACTGGTTTTAGCCATTCGATAAGGGTCAATGACGTGGTGCTCTTCAGGAGGTGATGTTAAATCCCATATCGCAGTATTCCTGAGGATGGTCATTTTGATATACGGTGCAATCGAATATTTCGATTTTCAGAAATGTCAGCTGGGTAACACTGCTTTGGCTTTCATTTTGACTGCTCAATCGTTTCGTTTATTTTAATACCTCTCTTATTCAATTGATCCATGAACAATTCACAAGGCACGTCTGCGGCGGGTGAAAGAACTCCCTTTCTTGTTATGTCACCTCTAACGATCATCTCTGCAGCGATACAGGCAGGATAAGCAACGCCCATACTCATAGCCATTAGGCCTGTCATCAAATCTCTTTCAATCATAAGAGAGCAAGTCAATATCTGTTGCTTACCTTCCCTTATTCCCTCGACTACGTTTACCATAACAGCTAGATCTTTTTCACTATCATTATACTGCAATTGAGGCTCGAGCAGTTTGGCGGCCATTTCAAATGGTGATACCTCACAAGGCAACCCTTTGATAGGCACATCGCTTAAAAAGCCTAATTTTTTCATTGGGTCCCAAAATGCACACCAGCCGGGCCATCGAAGTGTATACCTCCCTGTTTCACGAAGCTTATCCGCAATTCTCAGTAATTGGGCATAATATACCGCATTGCCATTTGGAATGGCCTCCAGTGTTCCAATCCCTGGAAATTCAATGTGGTGAATAAACGCGTTCTCATGTTGATCTTTCGCCGGGATATATATTAGTTCAGAATCCGCGATAAGCGTTGCATCTCTTTTCTGGCTTTTCAATACGGCTTTGATATTCCAGCTAATTTTGTAGTTGAGCGGATTATCACATGCCGCCTTTTCAGGAATCCCGCCACAATATGAATTGAGCTTAAATACCTCATCGAAATATTTAAGACTATAATTGTAAATAATCAGGTCAATCCCTGGATCAAGGCCGCATTCCGGGATGATGGAGATTTCCTTTTCTTTTGCTGCTTGGTGGAGATCAAGAATATCAAATGCGTAGTTGGTATTGACAAGATTAACACCGCTTTTTATCGCAGCCTCGGCAACGGTCCGAATACATTGTGGCGGCAAAAAATCAAGGACAACATCAAACTTTTCGTCCATTTTAGACGCCAATGCGTTTGGGTCATTTGCATCTATCCGGACGGTCTGAATTTTGGCCTTGTCGATAAAGCCAAATGTATCAGGGAGCTCAGGCTGAATATCTGCACAAGTTACCTGGTCAACACTTATATTTCTTGATAGATCGTATAGCGCCGCCCTTCCCTGAGTACCGCAACCGCCTAAAACTAGCACTTTCATTGGTTATGAACACCATATTGTTTTTCAAGATTGATATATGAAGTCGCTTGCATTTAAAGCTCCGAGGAAATATTTAGAAAGGTTCGAACACCTTTTTTAGGTATCTTTATATGAGAACCAAATTTATTGAGCTAGATTTGCATATTTTTTTACGCCAACAGTTTCTCTAATTCTTTCGCAGTGTGCTTTGAAAGTCCTAAAGTCTCCATTGTGCGTTTGGCTTCACCCAAATAATCTCGATTCATCAACTGAGAAACCAGTGTGATCACAGCCGATATAACCGGTGTCGCTACCCCGACCTGTTCCCCAAGTTTCTGGAGGAACACCAGACCATACCCTACATCTTCATTGAAATACCGGTAATCCAGACTACTCTGGGCTTTGACCCCCTCGAATCCCGGCGAGGTGATAAATCCGTTGTCATACGTGGCTTCTGTCATATAGCCCTGCATGACGCCTAATTCCGGATCGGGAATGACGTCCACGCCCAATTTTTTTCCAATGGCGATCCGTTCTCGGTCAACCGCTTCGATCAGCCTGCCAACCGCAGGAGTGACGCCCTCGTGATAAAAATCGAAATCACCCATGGTGCGTTCGATTAGCGCGACATTCATGAGTGTAATCGTGGGATGGATGACCGGGTTGCCGTTCTGTAAGCTGGTCTGGAGTATATTCTTTGCCGCGCTCATCGTTGGATAGACATCGCGCACCTGCTCCAACACATAATTGGTATTTTGCGCCGGAACCGCCGCCAGGAACAACCCGCCTTTGAGCTTGTTAAAAATCCTGATTTTGCCGGGTTCAAGCAGTCGAACGGCATACGGCAGCGTCGAAGTCTCTGCAACGACAATGTCCTCATCCCGAAGATCCAGACCTGCGCTGTTTTTAAATTCAATACTGCCACCGCAAGAACTTGGGCACACGATCACGATTTGCCCTTGCTTGAGGTATGGCTTACAGGTTTCGGCAAAGGGTCTGGTGCTGTATGCCGGACCAACGGCATATATGATATCAGCTCCATCCAACGCATTTTCAATCTCGTGTCCGGCAGAGACCACGGGCTGAAATCCTTCAAGTATGCCCTCGCAGCGGATGCCGCCGTTGTTTTGGACAGCCTTAATATTCTCCGGGAATTGTTCAAAATCAAATAGACTGACCTGATGGCCGTGGGCCGCACAGTCGAATGCAACGGCACAGCCCCCGTTTCCCGAACCCAATACAGCGATGTTCATATTGTTATCCTCCTGATTTCTTTGAGTGATAGGAAGTTGCTTTTAATATACCGTTTCGCGGATCACTACGAAGCTCAAGTTAAGACAACGTACTCGGATATGAGACTCGATTTACTTTTACAGGCACTTCAACCTTATACCCCTTCGCACGACAGCCATATGTCAGTGTCGAAGTTTCGATAATGGTAGGCAAATCATCGAAATCAAGTTCACGAAAAATCTGCACAAAAAAGAGAGATCCACCCATCGCGCCGGGATTCAAAATAATCAAGTCAGACGGTTTTATTAGCGGGGCTAGTTTACCGCTGCCCTGTCATGTGCCAGGGCCTGTGTGCAAATCATCACCGTGTCAAAACCATCCATGATCTCATGAATTTCGCTGGTCACCACTTCGAGGGTTGCTTCACCTTCTACCGCGCCTGAAGCTATCAACGTTTTACTCTCAAGGAGATCCGCTAGATTCTCTTTATATTCCGGGAACTCGAACAAGCTAACTTTTTTACCCTGAAGGATCAGATCGGCGGCAGCCGCCTTACCTCCGCTGCCGGCGCCGATGATGGCAATGTGTTCTAAAATAGACATTTATCATTTATCTACAGATGCCTCCATCGGCTAGGAATTTCAAAAAATGGTTACAGCGGCAGTGCCGGAAAAAGCAGACCAGCTGTGTCAGCTTTCAGCTTTTTTCGGTTCGAGTCGCGTTATTTTTTGCCCTTAGATTTTTTTTCTGCCTTTGCCTTTTTGGGGCCTTTACCCTTACCTTTGGCTTTCTTTTTGGCTTTCTTTTTGGCCTTTTTTTTCGCCTTTTTTTTGATTTTTTCTTTTTTAAGTTTCTTTTTTTCCTTTTCCTTGGCTTTTTCTTTTTTGGCCTTTTTCTTCGCTTTTTCCTTCTTTTCAGCTTCGGCCTTCTCAGGCTCAGCCGTCTTTACCTTCTTTTCTTCCTTTTCTTTGGCCATGGTCGCCTCCTTTCGGGTTCCACTCTGTTTGGCAATGGTTTACCGCGACATTTTAGATAAGAATTCTGATTATTGGTAGTGCCTTGTAGTTCGGCGCCCGTACGTTAAAACGGGCGGTACGTCGATTTTACCGAATTCGAAAATGGGGATAGACTCGTTAGCAAAGTGCCCCAAGTTGCAAGTAGGTGTTCAGAATTCAGCGGATGTGCTTTGGGGGATACGCAAAGTACTTAATTTTACAGTGCAGTTTCCAGATTTTTCACCCCGACGCCCCAGCCAACTCGATTCAGCAGGCACCGCTGGTAAGGATATTGCCTATCGCACCGTCGCCGATTGTATTCGTCAATACGGTCCGCCCCGGGTTATGACCGACCCGCATGACCTTTTGCAAGGTACCCTTAATCGCGACGATGATTTCCATCAGTGCTGTTTCGCTCGCGTGAGCCCGCACGATGCGCATCGCGATTCTCAGGCACCCACCAGCGCTCCATTTGGGGTTAAGTGAACACCCCATCAGTGGGTAAGAATCGATTGCAGAAAAGCTTTACCCCGCTCGGTTTGGGGATTGGTAAAAAAATCATTGGGTGGCGCGACCTCGATGATCTTTCCCTCATCCATGAAGACAACCCGGCTGGCAACCTCTCTGGCGAATCCCATCTCGTGCGTAACCACCATCATGGTCATTCCTTCCTTGGCCAGATCCCGCATGACGTCGAGGACTTCATTGATCATCTCCGGATCAAGGGCCGAAGTAGGTTCGTCAAAGAGCATGATCTTGGGTCGCATGCCCAAACCTCTGGCGATGGCCACGCGCTGCTGTTGACCGCCCGAGAGTTGGGCCGGATGGTGATTGATTCTATCTCCCAATCCCACCCTGATGAGCGTCTCCTTGCCGAGTTTTTCTGCTTCTTCTTTATTGATTTTCCTGACCTTGATGGGTGCAATGGTCACGTTCTCCAGAGCCGTCATGTGCGGATAGAGGTTGAAGGATTGAAAGACGAACCCGATCTCCGCCCGAATCTTGGTCATGTTACTCTTCTTGTCATGGACCTTCATGCCGTCGACGATGAGCTCGCCTTGCTGGATGGGCTCCAGGCGGTTGATACAGCGAATCAGGGTGCTCTTGCCCGATCCGCTCGGACCGCAGACCACCACCACCTCCCCGTGAGCAACCTCCAGATCAATGCTGTTCAAAACGTGAAGTTCTCCGTACCATTTGTTTACATTCTTAAAAGAAATCATGAACCTTTTCCCCTTTTGGTTTACGCCCTTTTTTACAACGACAATGTCTGTCTCACGTTAGAGCTTGGTAGATGCGACCGTCATCCGCCTTTCCAGGAAGCCCGACAGATTGATTAACGGATAACAGATGGCGAAGTATAAAAGCCCCACAAGGCCGAAAACCATCAGACCTTCCGGGATGCGTTGCACTGTCAGCCAGCCGACTCTGGTAATATCGACCACGCCGATGGCCGAGACGACGGATGAATCTTTGACCAAAAGAACATACTGTCCCACTAAGGGTGGCAAAATGGAACGTATGGCCTGAGGCAAAACAATAAATCGAAGCTGCTGGTAATAAGAGAGCCCGGATGCGGTGGCGGCTTCTCGCTGGCCTTTGGGCACGGCGATGATACCGCTGGCGACGATCTCACAGATGAAACTGGCCGTTAAATTGGTCAGCGCGATAACCGCTGCCGGGAAGGCCTCCAGTTCAATGCCGATACCGGGCAGAATAAAAAAGATGACAAAAATCTGCACCAGAAAAGGTGTGCCACGGATGAGATCCACCCACGCGCCGACGATCAAGCGGCCAGGCTTGTTGCGGCCGGCCCTAATGATCCCGGCGATAAAGCCGATGATGGTCCCGAAGACCAGGCTCAAACCGGCAACTGCGACGGTCATATAGAGCCCCTTGAGGAAAAACGGTAGACTGCGTATCAGTTCGTTAAAATAGAAACCCCACATAGTTTATCCCTCGTTTCTCAATGCGCTTCCCGAAAGATCAGTCGTTTTTCGGACCAACCCGAGAAAGCCTTGAGCAGGTAATAAATAATCAGATAAAAAGCCGCCGTGGTCAGGAACCCTTCGGCAGGCGTGAATCGTTCCGATGTGAGCACCTGGCCGGCCCGCGTCAGCTCCATAATTGAGATCAATGAGAGCAGCGACGAGTCTTTTACCAATATGATGGCCTGGCCCAGCATGGGCCGGATCGTGTTGCCAAGCGCCTGGGGTAGAATGATATACCGCATGCGCTGAAAATAGCCCAAGCCGGAGGCAATTCCAGCTTCGATCTGCCCGAAGTCAATGGCTTGAATCCCCGCCCTGATGATCTCGGCATAATAGGCCCCGCTGTTCAAAACTAAAGCAATAACGCCGGTAAGCCATTCCGGAAGCATGATGCCCATCGACGGCAGACCGAAATAGAAAAAATAGAGCTGCGCCAGCAGAGGTGTAGAGCGGATGGTTTCGATATAAACGCCGGCAATGCTGCGCAGGATTCGTGATTGACTCAGTCGCATGGCACAGGCGATGATCCCCACCACAACCGCGCCAAACAGTGACAAACCAGACAGCCAAAGGGTGGCCGCAAAGCACTGCATGTAGAGCGGCATATATTCCCAAATGATTCTAAAATTGAAGCCTTCAAGCATATCTTATACCCTTGTCAGCGGTTCGATTAAGGCAGGTGTGAGCCGGAGCAGCCGGCTCACACCGGATAAAATTTAATCCGTCCGCGAAGTAAAAGGTTGTTTAATGGTCCTTCTTCCAATCCAGAGAATTGACCCAGTAGTTCAAATTTTCTTCCAGCCGCCCGTCCAAAGAGATGTGCAGGAAGAAAAGGTTGAGCCAACTGAGTAGATCCGGGGAATCATAGCGCACGGCAAAGGCTAACGGCGATTTTGACAACTGCCCTTCCAGGATTCGGACGCTATTGGGCGGAAAGCTGGCGATCTGGCTGGTTGCAGCCGAGCCGTCGTTTACCCCGGCCTTGACGTGCCCGGCAAGGACGGCATTGATCAAAAGCGGGCCACCGCCCTTGTAGGTCTTCAATTTAGCCTCTGGAAAGGCTTTCTTTGCATCGTTTTCACCGGTTGACCCTAAAAGGACGGCAACATCGGTCCCTGCTTTCTTAACATCTTCGAGGGTCTTGATCGGGCTGTCCTGCTTTACGAACACCACACTGCCGGTGTACATATAAGGGTTGGTAAAACTGATTTTCATGGCCCGTTTCAGGGTCGGGGTCATATCGGCCGCCAGCATGTCGGCCTTTTTTGAGAGCAGGGCCGGGATCAGGCCGTCCCAGTCATAGTTGAGGTACTTAACCTTGACCCCCATCTCTTTGGCGATCATTTCAGTAAGTTCGACAGAACTGCCGGTGCGATTGCCATTTCTATCCACAAAACTGAACGGCGCACCCTGGGTCTGACAGGCGATACGGATTTCTCCTCTTTTTAAAATTTCGTCAAGGGTCCCTGCTGAGGCGATTCCCAAAAAAGCGAAAAAAATAGCCAATGAAACAAGAATCGTAAATACCTTAACCTTTTTCATTTTTTCCCTCCATTTTCCTTGTTGTTATTATTGT
>Ga0224513_10000447_pt1 | contig 15293 bp, 13 predicted proteins | sample SF_May12_sed_USG_5_FD_169109 | JGI IMG/M metagenome (GOLD analysis project Ga0224513, IMG submission 169109) | Sediment microbial communities from San Francisco Bay, California, United States - SF_May12_sed_USGS_21 | ecosystem: Environmental > Aquatic > Marine > Sediment | place: USA... | reverse complement strand
TCAGTATCTCAAACAACCTGCAGCATGCCTATCGGGTACTCGGCGCTGAAAAGAAAGACAAAATATCGTCGCTCGTTCGCCCCTGGTTTGAAAAAATACTTAAACATATCGGATTCGAACCGGGGCCTGATGAAAAACATACCACCGCTACCCTCAGGGAACAGTTGCTCTGGCATGCGGCACTGAGCGGCTCCCAGAGTGCAATGGCGTTTGCCCGCGATCAGTTTGCGCGCTGGATGCAGGGCCAATCCGTGCACCCGGACATCATGAAAAGCGTCCTGCAGGTCGCGGCATTAGGAGGCGATGAAAAGACCTTTGCGGGGCTCGATCAGCGTTTTCAGTCATCGCAGATCGAACATGAACGCATGAATATACTGGTGGCGCTGGGCTGCTTTAAAGAAAAGGGTTCGCTTCAAAACGCCCTGCAATACATTCTGGATACGGTGCCGGCCCGCAATAAATTTGTGCCGGTTGTGGCAATGGCGTCCAATCCGCACGCCATCCCCCTGCTGTGGGACTGGTATGTGTCGAATCTGGAGCAAGTCGAGCAATTTCACCCGATGTTTTATGAAAGAGTTGTGGCGGCGATTGTCCCCGTGGCCGGAATGGATAATCCAAAGGCGGTAAACCAATTTTTTGAAGATTACATGCAAAAGACCGAAACGGCCAAAGAGGTGATCAAACTTTCTTTGGAAAGATTAGAGATAAATCTGCGCATGCGCGCCGCAAACTAGGTTCGGGGTTCTGGGTTCAAGGGTTCAGTGGTTATAAAATTGGGTTTCAGGTGTCAGTGTTCAGGTGTCAGGTCACAAAATAGCAGAGGGCTAAGCGCATAGAGCATAGCGTAAAGAATTGAATCGCTTTTATTTCGATCAAAACACTATGCCGCTTTGTTTCATGCGCTAAGCTTTATCTCCAGCGGGTAGCCCGGGGAAAAGGACTGTCTGTGTATGTCTGTGTGGGCTTGCCCCGTCGTAGCTCTCATGAGCGAAGACGGGTCCGTGGCCAATTATCATTTATATTAAGGAATTTATAAGCGATATGAATTTGCCGAGAACATAAAAGGTGCAGATCTTAAGCCGGGCAAATCTCATACTAACTTGACAAGCAGAGTTCATTTTTCCTATAAAAGAAATCTAAGGAACCGTTTCGAATTTGGGGCTGAAACCCGCATAATTGATTAGAAGTGGTTTTGGGATTATCAAAGTAAAAGCCATGTTTTCACCAACCGATCCTTCTTTTTCTGCTCCAGGAGACGCTTTTTGATATGAACCGGCGAACCTTCCTCAAGATTGCGGGTATGGGCAGCATTTCCCTGGCAGCAGGCTGCAGTCCTCCTGAAAAAAACCTGTTTTCCCTTGTTCACGCACCCGACGACATGGTCACCGGCAAAGCGACCTGGTACGCATCGACCTGTCGCGAATGCCCGGCCGGCTGCGGCATTCTGGCTAAAAACCGCGAGGGGCGCGTAATCAAAATCGAAGGCAACCCCCTGCACCCCATCAACAAGGGTAAGCTCTGCATGCGGGGCCAGGCTGCCCTGCAGGCCATTTACAACCCCGACCGCATCAAAACACCCTTGCTGAGGAAAAAAGACAAATGGCAGCCCATCTCATTTTCAAAAGCGCGGTCCCTTTTAAAATATAAAACCCATGATGCCTCCCAAAAAGGACCGGATCACATCCGTATGCTGACAGAGGTCGTGGGGGAAAGCCTGCTGGCGCTTTTTTCAGATGCGCTCAATCGATGGAACGCCCGGGAACCGTTGGTATATGAGCCCTTTGCCTATGAATCCCTCAAAACGGCCAACGAAAAAGTTTTCGGGCTAAACGGCCTGGTTTCCTATCGCATGCAGGAAGCCGATGTGCTGGTTTCTTTCGGAGCTGATTTTCTGGAAACCTGGTTATCACCGATTGAATACGCCCATAAATTCAAGTCCATGCATGCCCTCAAAAACGGTCAAAAAGCCCCGTTTTACCACTTGAGCCCGATTCAGTCCCTGAGCGGTACGAACGCCGACTACTGGATGGCATGCAACCCCGGCAGCGAGGCCAGCATCGCCCTCGGGCTGGTTCGTCAGGCGCTTGATATCCGTAAAGGCAAAACACTGCCATGGTCTTTCCGTAAAGCGCTGCTTGAAGCGACGGCCCCTTATACCCAGGATCGGGTGCTGGAATCATCCGGCTTATCTTTGGCGCAATATGAAAAAATCATTATTGAGTTGATGGGCGCTCGCAAACCCCTGTTACTGGGTACCGGCACCGGCGCGGGCGATTTAAACGGACTGCAGACCAACATCGCGGTAAATTTATTAAACCTGCTGCTGGACCCGGATTTAAAGTTGCTGGATTTCAACAAGCGCCACCGTGTTGAAATTGCAGCCAAACGGTCAGCGGTGCTGCAATTTTTTGATCGCCTGAAAACGGACGCGGTTGAGGTCTTGTTACTGAACAATGTCAATCCGGCTTTTAGTTTGGCGCCCAAAAGCGGCGTGAAGGAGGCTTTGGAGCAGGACGACCTGTTTGTGGTCAGCTTCAGCAATTTCATGGATGAAACTTCCGCGCTGGCGGATCTGATTTTTCCGGTCGCCATGCCCCTTGAAACCTGGGATGAGTACGGCGGCTGGCAATCGGTTAACGCCACCCTGCAGCCGGCCATGGGCAGATTAACCCGGTCAAGCCATATCGGCGATGTCATCCTGGACACCGCTTTTAAAAATGAAAAGCCGGCTGAAAATTATAAGACCTATCTGTTTTCCAGACTGGTGGCCGAGCGCAAAATTGAAGATGAAAAAGGGTGGGTGCAGCTCCTCCAGGTGGGCGGTGCCATCGATTCACCGGCGGCCGCCGGTACGGCAAAATTGGACCTGGAGCCGCAAAAAATAACCGGTCACCTGTCGCAGCCTGAAGAAACCGCTGCGGCTGAGCTGGCCTTCGCAGCCATTCCTTCTATCCGCTTCTTCGACGGCAGAGGTGCCAACAGGCCCTGGTTGTGTGAAATTCCGGATCCGCTGACGCGGGTGGCCTGGCAAAGCCCGGTCAGCATGCATTCTGACACAGCCAAAAAACAAAATATCGCCCAGGGTGATATCATCCAGATTGAATCGAAATGGGGCAGCCTGGAAGCACCGGTTTATGTGAACGAATTTGCAAAACCCGGGCTGCTGGTCATGAACATCGGCCAGGGACATCGGACTTACGGGCGCTACGCTGAAAAAAAGGGTGTCAATCCGATCGCCATCTTACCGTCTGATGCGAATCCGGATTCAGGAGGTCCGCTTTTTTCAACCGCTCAAATAAAGATTCGTCCAACCGGCCGGAAGCTGAAACTGGCCAACATGTACGGCAGCCGAACCCAGCACGAACGGACCTTTGCGCTGGCCGTCGGCCTGACAGAATTGAACCAGGAGCAAATGCCCAAAAGGGCCGGTCTGACCATGGAAGATTTTCCCTTAACACTGCCGTTGCCGGAAGGGTATGACCCCAAACGCGATTTTTATCCCCCCCATGATCACGAAAAATACCGCTGGGCAATGGTGGTTGATCTGGATCGCTGCATCGGATGCGGCGCCTGCTCGGCCGCCTGCTATGCTGAAAACAATATCGGCATTGTGGGTGAAGAACGGGTCATCGAAGGACGTGAGATGACCTGGCTGAGCATCGAGCGGTATCAGGATCCGAAACAAAAGCAAAGGGTCACCTTTTTGCCGATGCTCTGCCAGCACTGTGATAATGCCCCCTGCGAATCGGTCTGCCCGGTGTATGCCCCGCACCATTCAAAAGAAGGTATCAACAACCAGATTTACAACCGCTGCATTGGAACGCGTTATTGCGTCCAGAATTGCCCGTACAAAGTACGGCGATTCAACTGGTTCACCTGGCAATGGCCGGATCCAATGAACCTGCAGCTCAATCCCGATGTCACCGTCCGCAGCAAAGGCGTCATGGAGAAATGCTCATTCTGTATCCAGCGCATCAAAGTCGCTCACAGCAACGCCAAGAATGAAAAGCGCATGATTCGTGACGGTGAGGTCATCCCGGCCTGCGTGCAAACCTGCCCGACCAATGCGCTGGTTTTTGGCAGTTTGATGGACAAACAAAGCCGGGTCAGAAAGCTGGTGGATGATCCCAGAGCCTACCAGGCCCTGGGTTACTTGAATACCAAACCGGCTGTGATTTATCTTAAGAAAGTTTTGCAGGAAATATAAATATGGAGCGTCTCGCTGCTGGCGAGACTTGAGGAGCGGCCTTAAGGGCCTTGAGGAGCGTACCGCTTCGCGGAACTTTAGGTTGGATGCAAAAAGAGTTTTAATTTTTCCTTAAGCGAAGCGCTCCTCAAACGCAGCGCAGAAACTGCGCGGAGTGCTCCTCTAGTTCCACTAAAAGTGGAACGATCAGCGTAAAACTTAGAGGAATGACGTCACTTATTATCTAATTGATTATTAAAAATTAGTCTTCGGAACTTGATATGAGTCAGCTTACATACGCGAGTATCGATCAAACCGTACTGAACACCATGAGTAGGCCCAAAAGATACTACTGGGCGATCGTGGCTGTTTTGTTTTTAGGCGTGCTGGTCGGCGCCGCTTGCTGGACCTATCAGATTTTTGTCGGCATCGGTGCCGGTGGTCAAAACAATCCGGTGGCCTGGGGCACCTATCTGATCAACTTCGTTTTCTGGGTGGGAATTGCCCATTCAGGAACCCTGATTTCTGCTATCCTGCACCTGTTCCGGGCCGGCTGGCGCAATCCCATTGCCCGGGCGGCTGAGACCATGACCGTTTTTGCGGTTTGCATTGCCGGGCTGTTTCCTTTCATCCATCTGGGTCGCGTCTGGCAGGTCATGTACATGATCCCTTATCCCAACCAGAGACTGCTGTGGCCAAATTTTCTATCTCCATTGATGTTTGATGTGATTGCCATTAGCACCTATCTGACCGTCAGCAGCCTTTTCTGGTATACCGGTTTGTTGCCGGATTTAGCAGCCATCAGAGACCGATCCGAAGGAACGCGCAAGAAAATATTTACAATCCTTTCCATGGGCTGGACCGGCGCCCATGAGCAATGGCGCCATTATACCCGCGGCTATCTGTTCTTTGCCGCTCTGGCCACGCCACTGGTCATCTCGGTGCACAGTGTCGTGTCCTGGGATTTTGCGCTGGGAATTGTGCCCGGCTGGCATACCACCATATTTGCGCCTTACTTTGTGGCCGGTGCTATCCATTCCGGCTTGGCCATGGTGCTGACGCTGATGATCCCTTTGCGTAAAATTTTTAATTATCAGAAAATCATTACCAAAGAAGTCCTGGAAAATGTGGCCAAGACCATCGTTTTCACCGGCTTGATTGTCGGCTTTGCCTACGCCACCGAATTTTTCATTGCCTGGTACAGTCAAAACTCGATTGAAATCGAGCAGTTTCGCTGGAGGGTATTTGGGGATTACCGTTGGGGCTTTTACTTCATGGCATTTTGCAACACTTTGATTCCACTGCTGTTCTTATTCAAAAAAATACGGACCACCGTCGCAACGCTTTTTATCATTTCGCTGATTGTCAATTTTGGTATGTGGTGGGAACGATTTGTCATCATCGTTGGCGGCGTGGCGCGTGGCTTTTCGCCCCATGCCTGGGGCTTATACGCGCCCAGTTTGATCGAATACGGCATTATGCTGGGCAGTTTCTGCCTGTTTTTCTTCTTTTTTCTGTTGTTTGCCAAGCATCTGCCGTCGGTATCGATGACCGAAATGAAAGAAACCCTTGATCATGGAGGCAGCCATGCAGGGTAAACGCTACATTATGGGGCTTTTTAAAAATGAAGACCAGGTAGTTTCAACGCTGGCGGCGCTGAAAGCGTCTGCCTACAAATTTCAGCGGGTTCACAGCCCGATTCCGAGTCATAAAATTATGGCGACCCTCGACTTAAAAAAAAGCAAGGTCGGCTGGTTCACGTTGGTTGGCGGCATACTCGGACTCATCAGCGGATTCGCCCTGGCCGTCTATTGTTCTGTCGAGTGGAAATTAATTGTCAGCGGAAAGCCGATCATATCGCTGATTCCGTTTTTCATCGTTGGATTTGAATTTACGATCCTCTTTGCGGTTTTCGGTAATGTCATCGGCCTGCTCACCCAGACGCGATTGCCCAATTATAAGGGAATGGAATATTACGACCCGCGCTGCTCGGGTGAGCATTTCGGCGTGCTGGCAGCGTGTGAACCCGGCCAAACAGAAGGGCTCAAAGACCTGTTTCAGAATAGTGGAGGGGAAATAAAGGTTTTTGATTAACCGTTTGATTGGTTTTGATTAAACGTTTTATTGGTTCGATTGGTTAGACATATTTTCTGCATTTCAACCAATTAAACAAATTGAACCAATTGAACCAATTAAACAATCATGAAGAATTGAAATGACCTCCAACGAAACCAACACTGCAAAACCACAGAAACCGACGATGAGTTGGATATTCATCATCCTGATCGTCATCGGGCTGGCGGCGTTCATTTACGGCATTATGAGTCCCCATCCGGAAAAAGCTTGGCAGGCCTATTTGATTAATTTTCTGCTGTGGTCGGCAATCGCCCAGGGGGCGGTTCTCTTTTCAGCGGTGATGCATATGACCAAGGCCCGCTGGAGTGGCCCGCTATCCGCATTATCGGAATCCTTTGCGGCCTTTTTCCCGCTCTCATTCGTGCTGTTTCTGCTGCTATTTTTGGGACGCGCCCATATCTTTCCGTGGCTGCATGAGGATCTGCACGGCAAAGAGGTCTGGCTCAATATCCCGTTTCTTTTCACCCGGGATTGCGTCGGCCTGCTGGTGCTCTATGCCATTGGATTTGCCTATCTCTACAATGCGCTGCAGCTGCGATCTGACGCGAATCAAGCGCAGGGCGCATTTCGGCAAATGGTTTACAAGGGCTGGGTCCGCAACAACCGCAGCCCCGAAAAGGTAAAGAAAAAAATGACCATCTGGGCCGGCCTTTATATTCTGGCATTTACGCTGGTGCTGAGCCTGATCGGCTATGACCTGGTGATGAGCATGGACCCCCACTGGATATCGACCCTGTTCGGGGGGTACACCTTTGTAAAAGCCTTTTATGTCGGATTGGGCGCCTTAATCATTCTGGCGGCCATCACCCGGATCAAAAGAGGTAAAGCCTCCGGTTTGGAGCCATCCCATTTTCATGATATCGGCAAACTGTTTTTTGCATTTTGCCTGCTGTGGGCCGACTTTTTCTATGTCCAGCTGACGGTCATCTGGTACGGCAATATTCCTGAAGAAACCCATTATGTGATTGAACGCACCGTAATGGTCCCCTGGAGCAAACTGGCCTGGACCATTTTTGGAGTCTGTTTCATTATTCCGTTTGTGATTCTTTTAAATAAAAAAGTGAAATCGAAACCGGTATTCATGGTGATTCTGTGCAGCGTTATTATCATCGGCTTCTGGTTCGAGCACCTGCTGCTACTGGCCCCGGCGCTGAGCCATGATGCGCATTCGTTGTCGTTGAGTATATCTGATGGATTGATCACCGTCGGTTTTTTCGGATTAATGGTCATAGCCGTCAGCTTCTTTTTAAAGCGTTTTCCGGACATCGCCGGAACCCGAAAATCACAACTACCGGCTTAAAATAAAGCGTAAATTTGATGAGGTATCGAATCCTTGAGTAAAAACGCAATCGTCATCTTGACCACGTTGATCACCGGGCTGTCCATTGCGGTGTTTATTTTCTTATTTTACAAGTTACCGTATAGCGCCGTTGGACCGGAGCAGCCGATCCCGTTCAGTCACAATGTCCATAGCGGCGTGAAGCAAATCCAGTGTCAGTACTGTCACCCCTACGTGGCCTATTCAAATCATCCCGGAATCCCGGCAGTGGAAAAATGTCTGCACTGCCATAAATATATTATTGCCAACCATCCCTGGATAAAAAAGGAACACGAATACTTTAACACCAACACGTCAACGCCCTGGGTAAAGGTCAATTATGTGGCCGAACACGTGCTGTTTAATCACCAGCGCCATATTAACAGCAAAATTGCCTGTACCGAATGTCACGGACAGGTGCAGAACCTTCAGCGCCTGCCGCAAAAAATCTGGTATATGGGTGAGTGTATTCAGTGTCACCGAAAGAAAAATGCCAACCTCGACTGCTGGCTGGCATGCCATAGCTAGAAGGTTATGGGTTAATGCTTATTTGTTATTTGTTTTTAGGATAAAAAGACAGTATGCCGCCAACCCATAACCAATATCGAATAACGAATAACTGCGCCCACCGCTAAAGGAGTTCGGATTTTGTCAGCTGAAGCCACTGAAAATGTGCCATCAAATAACTCTACAGCCAAAGCGTTCACGTTGACATCCGCATTCTGGTTTGCCGCGGCAACCAGCTTGGGAATGATCGGCGCGGGTTACCTGATTGCGCCGGATTTCCTGGCCAACATTGAATATATTCACTTTGGTCGGGTAAGACCGATGCACATCAATGCGGTATTGTTTGGCTTTGTGACTCCCGGCCTGTTAGCGGTGGCGTTTTATTATTTCCCCAGATTATTGCGCACCGAGCTGTTCAGCCATAAACTGGGGGTATTCAACGCCATATTCTGGAATATCACGGTGGCCGCCGGCATGATCGGAATTTCTACCGGACACACTCAGGGGCGGGAATATGCTGAATTGCCCTGGCCGGTTGATATTATGTGGTTATCAGCTTCTCTTTGGTCGTATTCAACGTTCTAATGACCATCCGGAAGCGAAAAGAGCGAATTTTGTATGTATCCATCTGGTATACGACCGCCGCTGTTGTCCTGACATCCATCACCTATTGTCTGGGCAACGTCATCTGGAAACCCGATACCGGTGCCCTGGTGGGCATTCCGGATGCCATTCTCCTGTGGTTCTACGGTCACAATATTTTCGGGCTTTTATTGACGCCCATGGGCCTGGCAGTGGCCTATTATGTGCTGCCGATTGCCACACGCAGTCCGTTGTACAGCCACTCGCTGTCGCTGCTGGGATTCTGGTCCCTGATCATTGTGTACACTCACATCGGCACCCATCATTTGCTGCAGGTGCCGGTGCCCACGTGGCTGAAAACCATATCGATTGTCGACAGTATTGCCATGGTGATTCCGGTCATGATCGTGTTGATTAATCTGTGGTACACGATCAAAGGCAAACTGGGGGAGATTCATGCCGACATCGGTGCCAAATTCGTGCTGACCGGCACCATTTTCTATTTCTTCGTCAACATCCAGGGCTCGATGATGGCCCTGCCGCATGTGCAGCGCATCACCCACTTCAACAACTGGGTGGTCGGCCATGCGCATATCGGTGTGCTCGGATTTGCCGGCATAACGGCTCTGGGGGGGCTTTATTTCATTCTGCCCAAAATTACGGGTAAACCCCTGTACAGCAAATTTCTCGCCGACGTCCAATACTGGTTGGTGCTGATCGGCGTTACCGGCTTTGCGGTCGTTCTGACGATTGTCGGATTAATTCAGGGCAATGCCTGGTACAATGGCGAAACCCTCTATCGGACCTTACCCATGATTCAACCCTATTATATTTTGAGGGCCTCGCTGGGAACCTTTATTATGATTGGCGCATACCTCGGATTATACAACGTGATTCGATCCCTATTTTTTAATCGGAGATCTGCAGCATGAGAATGACCCCCACTGTCATTATCACGGGCATCCTGGCCCTGCTGGCAGCCATTACGCTGACGGTTGTTTACTGGCCGTACGTCACCCAGGATATGACACCTTCGGAAATTTTTCGCTCGCGCACGGCGATTGAGGACGAGGGGCGCAAAATTTATCTGGAAAACGGGTGTGTTTACTGCCACAGCCAGTCCATTCGGGCCATCGACTGGGGCCACGGGGCGCAACGCATTGCTCAAACCGGCGACTATGTGGCCGATGAACCCGTGGCGCTGGGATCCCAGCGCACCGGAGTGGATCTTTCGCAGGAAGGCGGCGAGCACCCAGACGACTGGCACATTGCCCATTTTATCAACCCTCGCTATACACGGCCCAGTTCGATCATGCCGCCTTTCGAGTGGCTGGGTATGCAACACATCGATACGCTGACCCAGTACATTCAAAGTCTGGGATTCAAGGATGCCGACCAACGCATGCAGCGCCAGCGTTACTGGAAAGAAGAGGCCATCAAAGCCTATGAGGCCGGACCGGTGGAAAATGTCCGCTGGCTGGCGGAAATCGTTCCGGAGGGATGGCGCAACATACCGAATCCGTATCCGACCACTACAGCAAGCCTGCAACGGGGTCAAAAAATTTACCAGAATTTTTGTATTGGCTGCCACGGCCCGATCGGTGACGGCATGGGACCGGCCCAGCCCTGGATATACCCGCCGCCGCTGAATTTTACGATTTTAAAGGGCAGAGAAATATCCGGCGGGATCATATACTATCAACTGATGAACGGCATTACCGGAACCGCCATGCCGTATTTTAAACGCGATCTGGAATCGCAGAAGATCTGGGAAGTCGGTGACTACATCGCGGTTTATTTTATCAACCAGACTGATGCCAATACCGAGCCGCGCGGTATCGATTCTGCGTGGGAACCATAGTCTAATCATTGAATATTGTAGATTGAATATTGAATATTTTTGGTGTCGCTACGCTCCATCATCCTAATAAGAACGACTAAAATTGATCCGCCAAAGGCGGACCTTAAATATTCAATCTTCAATCGGTCGAAGAAAGCAAATGCAGAACGAATAGAAATGGCTGTCAGGAAAAAACCACTAAGTTTCAAGTTGTAACAATGTACTACCCTTACTTCATTGCATACATGGCCGCCGGTTTTATCATCAGCCTGGTGGTGTTCTTCTGGGCCCTGAACAGCGGTCAGTTCAAAGACCAGCAGCGGGCGCGCTTCTTGCCGCTGCAAAATGATCTGCAGCCCAAACCGGAAAAATTACCGCGATTTGCGCGCATTCAAACCATCGCACTGTTTACGCTGGTCTGCTTATGCCTGGCAAGCGCGGTGGCGGTGGTGATCTTTGCCTTGATGAAAGGATTAAAATAGGGGAAAGGACCCGATTTAGAGCGATATAAAAGGAAACCAGTTATGAGATATTTTCAATTACTGGGCATTCAACATTTTGTCATGTATCTATTCCCGGCCCTGGCGACGATTATACTGTTTATCATCGGACTGGGATATTACTATATTGGTGGTAAAGACTCGGAGGAGCGCAAAACCCGCATCATCGAGCAGTATCCCGGTGGCATCGAAGGTCGCAACGCGCCGTTTCCCTTGTTTGTGGTTCTCATTCTTGTTGGAACCATCGGCTGGTCATTGGCATATATTATCTTAATCGGCGTTTTAGGAGTAAGAATCTAATGGAGCACCCGGAACACCAGACATCCACTTTCAAAACCTGGCTGTTGGTTCTTTTTTTTGTCGCTATCGTGATCTTTCAGGGCTGGCTTGCTTTTACCGTAATCGGCGACCTCGGCCAGCCCGATTGGGACTACCGACCGATGGCAGACGTTCCCGGGGAATCGGCCTATGCAATCTACGATCCCTATTATCCGCTGCCCTATGCGCAGCATGTGCTCAAAGAGCAGGGCCAGGAAGAAAATCCAAAGCATTTGTACGTGATTCCCTTTGATGGTGTTGAATAAATGAAAAAAATAATTGGGTTTTTCATCGTCGTTGCTATTCTTATTCTGGCGGTCTACCATGCGCTGATCTATTATGATAACAACTTCCGCTACGGCCGCATGCGTGAAACACCAGCCGTAAGGCCATACGAAGAACCGCTGCTGATCAAGGAAGCCGGTCTGGTTCCGGTCAACGGTGGCGAAGCCGTCTACCGGGTATCGGCCGGAACGGACATACAATCCCCTATCGATATGGCCCAACCGGCCGTTATTGCCCGTGGTAAGGCCGTATACCTGACCTATTGCGCCCAGTGCCATGGCTACAACTACGACGGCAACGGCACCGTCGGTCAGAGCTTTGCGCCGCTGCCCACCGATCTGCGCAGCGCCAAAGTCCAGGACAGCCCTGCCGGCTTGCTTTTCAAAAACGTCAGCTACGGCATACCCGATGGCCGACAGCCTCCCTTGCACGCGACCATCACCGTCGATGACCGCTGGAAGGCTGTTGCCTTTGTCAAATCCCTTGGCACCCGTGAATAAATCTCCGCAAACCCAAATTCCATTGTTTTTTTAACTATATTCATAATAACCTTTGGTTTCAGGTGTCATAATTAAAGGTGTCAGTGTTCAGGTGTCAACTGCCGCAGGTCTGACATCTCTGAAAGTCGAATGCTGAACACTGAAACCTGGCACTCTGATTAAAGGAATTTATTATTTAGAATTTACCTGGATCCATGATTAAACGCCCTAACCCAGAAACCAGCTCCCAGACATGCGACCTGTGTGGTCTACCGTTACGTTATGGAACCGTTAATACGGTGTTTTCAGGAAACACCTATGCTTTTTGCTGCAACGGCTGCCGGCAGGTGTTTACGATTTTAATGGAGTCCACGGATTCGCCGAATCCTGAAGCTTTTCGTGAAACCGACCTGTTCAGACAATGCCGCGCCATGGGCATTATACCCGGCTCCGAGCAAGAACTGACCCGGGCGGACAACACCCATGCGGAGGCCGCACCGCTGCCTTCAGCGGATGACCGGGACAACGTTCTGACGCTCAAGCTGCTGGTCAGCAACATGTGGTGTTCAGCCTGCGCCTGGATCATCGATGAATCCTTGAAAAAAACCCCGGGCGTTGTCGATTCGGCCTGTAATTTTTCAACGGATCGGCTTCAGGTGGTTTACGACCCTGTCAAAGTCACCTCCCATCAGATCATCGAATCGATCGGCAAACTCGGTTACCGGACGGCAGCGCCCGGTGAATCTGAAAAAACAACCGAACGGCGCAGGGAATTTGTTCGATTTGCCGTTTCTGCTTTTTTGACCATGAACGTCATGATGTTATCCTTTGCCCTGTATACGGGGTTTTTTACGGATCTTTCTCCTGAAAATGCGGTTAAAATTTCCTGGCCCATGTTCGTCATGGCCACCGCTGTCTTAATCTATGGCGGATATGATTTTTATAAAAAAGCCTGGGCCGGATTACGCAATGCCGCTTTCAGCATGGAAACCCTGATTCTCATCGGTGCTTTGAGCGCTTATTTCTTCAGCACCTATAACCTTTTTGCGGGAAGCATTCATCTATATTACGACACTGCTTCGATGCTGATCACGCTGGTGCTCTTAGGCAAAACACTGGAGCGTCGCGCCAAAGGAAAAGTTTTAGAAGATTTGGAAAATTTCTTTGCGCTGATGCCCACCAAGGTCAGAATATGCAGCGGCGATTTTCCCGAGGGCCGTTATGTGGCCATCGAACAGCTGGCAGCCGGCGACATCTTTCGGGTAAACGAAACGGATATTATCCCGGCAGATGGCCAGGTCCTATCCGGCAACGGTGCTGTGGAAGAATCTTCACTGACCGGTGAGCCCTTACCCATCACCAAAAAGCCGGGGGATGTTATCAGAAGCGGAGCCCGGATTCAGCAAGGCGGTTTTAAGATCAGGGCCGAAAAGGTCGGCACCGATTCCACGCTGGGGCAGATGATGCAGATCATCGAAAAAACGCTGCTGACCAAAATGCCCATCGAGGGCAAAACCGATGTTATTTTACAGTGGTTTGTTCCCGTCATTCTGGTGCTGGCGGCAGCCACCGGCATGCTGTGCCGGTTTATGGGATTATCACTGGAAACATCGATCCTGCGAGCCGTAACCGTCATGGTCATCTCCTGCCCCTGCGCTCTGGGAATTGCCATCCCCCTGGCCCGGGTGGCCGGCATATCCATTGCCGGGAAAAAGGGCATCCTGGTGCGTAATTTCACGGCATTTGAAATGGCCGGCCGGATTACCGCTTTTGTTTTTGACAAAACCGGAACCATCACCCTCGGCAACTGGACTTTGCAAAAAATTGTGGCGTTCGCGCCCACCGATGAAAACCAGGGGCTTAAATTGGCGGCGGGGCTGGAACAGAATTCAGATCATTTTATCGGACGGGAAATTTTGCGGCAGGCACAAAAACGAAATATTGAGCCCGCAAGCATAGACGAAATTCAGACGGAAGAAAATGGCGTTATCGGCCGCTTCGATGGTGACATCGTTAAGATCGGATCAGCGGGCTTTCTGAAAGACATGACGGACAAATTCAATAAACTTCCTGAGTCAGTTGGCAACCAACAGGGATCCGCATATTCGTATGTATATATGAGCATCGCGGATCGGCCCGCCGCCGTATTTTTTTTCGGAGACAGCATTCGAAACGGTGCCAGAGCAACCGTTGAAAAATTGCATCAGCAGGGATTTGAGCTGGCCCTGGTTTCCGGAGACGGAATTGAAACCACCCGGGCCATCGCAAAGGATCTCGGCATCCACGATGTCTACGGCGGTCAGATGCCCACCGATAAAGTCGCAATTGTCAAAACCCTGCAAGGCCGGAACCAGCGGGTGGCCATGGTGGGCGACGGCATCAATGACGCCCCCGCCCTCGTTCAGGCCGATCTCTCCCTGGCCGTACATTCCGGGGCGAATCTGGGGGAAGAAGTGGCGGATGTGACCCTGATGCGCGCCGAACCTGAACAACTCATTGATTTTTTAAATTTTGCCGGTGCTGTTAATAAAAAAATCAGCCAGAATCTAATCTTCACATTTGCCTACAATGTGATCAGCATCCCTATGGCCATGAGTGGTCTGCTGACCCCGCTGGTGGCCGTGTCTGCCATGCTCTTGAGCAGCATCAGCGTCATTGGAAACACCCTGATGCTGGTCCGTAAGCACTCCCCTTGAGGTGTCAGTGTTCAGGTGTCAGTACTGATCGATCTGAAACTCCGCCAAGTCAGAAGCTGAACACTGAAACCTGACACCTGAAACCGACCCATTCCTGACACCCGAAACCTGAAATCTGAAACCTTTGAACTTTGAACCCTTTGGGCTGAACCCACCAATTCGTCCGAAAGCGGCAACCGGTATTCGACTAAGTTGGACGGAAAATGAGCACTTTTATGCAAAAAATTGCCATGTCGCTTGCCCCTCCAATCTCATCATCTGCAGAATCGGTCCTCAGGCCCTGGTTGATCAAAACCTTCTACTGACAAAATACCCTATATTCCAGTTGCTTACATCGTTTATCAGGTGCTCTCAAAATTAATGCCCTAAAGACCATCTATTATGAAACCAATGGTACTGTTTTTGCATCTATACATGTAGATGTGTTGTAAGGCTCGGCGCTGTTA
>Ga0224513_10000445_pt1 | contig 15296 bp, 10 predicted proteins | sample SF_May12_sed_USG_5_FD_169109 | JGI IMG/M metagenome (GOLD analysis project Ga0224513, IMG submission 169109) | Sediment microbial communities from San Francisco Bay, California, United States - SF_May12_sed_USGS_21 | ecosystem: Environmental > Aquatic > Marine > Sediment | place: USA... | reverse complement strand
ATTCGCCGCTGGTGACCTGTCGTGGCGTGCCGCCATCGGCCGACAAGACGAAGATATGTGTGTCGCCGGTATCGAGATAGCCGGCCCCGTCACCGCGGTACTGCAAAGATTCGATCACGGTTACCGATGGCGCCCATTTGGCCCCTTTGGGTTTTGCGGGCGGCTTGGCGAGAGATGAGCCTTCACGTGGTACGAACATGGAAAAAGCGATCCATTTCCCATCCGGTGACCATGTCAGATTGTCGGGACCGCGGCGCAGGTTGGTCAACGCAGCGCTGCGGCCTGAATCCATCCACATGACGTGAATCTGTGCGCCGCGGCCCTCGACGTTCGTGACGTAGGCCAGGCGGTCGCCGTTCGGCGACCAGGTCTGTCCGCCGAAGCTCCCGGTACCGGTGAGCAGAGGCCGATGATTACGGCCGTCGGCATCGATGATCCAGATATTCGACACCGCTCGGTCGGTCATGATGTCCATGGATCGGCGTGCATAGGCGATCTGCGATCCGTCCGGGGATATTTGCGGATCTGCCGCGATCTCGAGTTCGAAGACGTCAGTGTTAAGGAAGGCGTTATCATCCGCAGCAGCATTTGTCATGAATGCCGCTACGACGAGCAGCAGCGCTCTCGTACAGTTCCGCATGGAATATTCCCTCAGTGTTTTTGTATTCCGCTTGTTACAAGCGGTTGGTATCGTAGAACTATCGCATATTTCGCTTGTTTTTTAGGCACTCAGAGGCTAATTTCCCACGCAAGACGCTGATGGGGACGAGTACGCAGTCCGTTCAGGCCAAAGCGACCGGAGGATAGTGAGAGCTCCGGGCCGAAACCTGCCGAATATCACCCCGGAGTTGCCACCCGAAATGCTTGCAGAGTAGGCCTGGCCGATTGGTCCACGAGACGGACGTCGAGCCTGCGGGCTCATGAGGCAGCGTCAGCTGCGAAGCCGGGTGGTACCGCGATGAATTCGATCGCCCCGGGTGCACAGGATGCACCCGGGGCGTTTTTGTATACAGAGGAATGAGTGTGTCATTTAAAGAAGTTCAGGGACGCTACAACGGACCAGCCCTTGAGGAAGAGGTGCTGGAATTCTGGCGTGAGCATGATGTTTTCCAGAAGACCATCGACGCGACCAAAGACGGCCCGCAGTTCAGTTTCAACGAGGGTCCGCCGACCGCGAATGGCAAGCCGGGCATCCACCATGTGCTGGCACGTTCCTTTAAGGACATCTTCCCGCGTTACAAGACCATGCGCGGCTATCACGTGCCGCGTAAAGCCGGTTGGGATACGCACGGTCTGCCGGTAGAACACGAAGTCGAGAAGCGCCTGAACGACGAAGGGCGCATCGAGAGCTACGACAAGTCCGAGATCGAAGATAAGGTCGGTATCGCCGAGTTCACGAAGCTGTGCCGCGAGTCGGTCATGACCTATATCGGCGACTGGGAGAAGATGACCGAGCGCATGGGTTTCTGGGTCAACCTGGACGAAGCCTATTACACGCTGAACAACTCCTACATCGAGTCCGTCTGGAACCTGCTCTCGAGGATCTGGGACAAGGACCTCATCTACAAGGGCTACAAAGTTGTGCCTTACGACCCGCGCATCGGCGCGACTCTGTCGTCGCACGAACTCGCACAGGGCTATCAGGATACCGAGGACCCATCGATTACGGTTCGCTTTCGTGTAAAAGGCGAACAGAACACGTCCATTCTTGTCTGGACAACGACCCCCTGGACGCTGCCTTCAAACGTGGCGCTCGCAGTCGGTGCAGACATCGACTACAGCTACTGCGAGGTCGACGGAGAGACGCTGATCGTCGCTGAAGCATTGCGCGATAGCGTGATGCGCGACCTCGAACATACGGTGAGCAGGACGGTCAAAGGCGCAGAGCTGGTTGGTACTTGTTACGAGCGCCTGTTCGATTATCTCGAGGTCGACGCCGACGCTGCGTTTCAGGTTTACGCCGCCGACTTTGTCAGCACTGAAAGCGGCACCGGCATTGTCCACACTGCCCCGGCCTACGGCGTGGACGATCTTGCTTTCGGCCAGACACACGGGCTGCCTGTCGTGCATGGCGTAGGTCTCGACGGCAACTTCGTCGAGGAAGTCGAACCGGTCAAGGGCATGTTCTTCAAGGATGCGGACAAGCCCCTGATCCGTATCCTGAAAGATCGCGGCCAGATGTTTCGTTCCGAGCGCATTACGCACAGCTACCCGTTCGGCTGGCGCACAAAAGACCCGATCCTCTACTACGCGAAAAACGCCTGGTACATTCGCACGTCGAAGTTTCGTGAGCGCATGGCCGAGCTCAACCAGACGATCAACTGGGTGCCGGACCATATCAAGGACGGCCGCTTCGGCAACTGGCTGGAGAACAACGTCGACTGGGCTCTGTCGCGCGAACGCTTCTGGGGTACGCCGCTACCGGTCTGGACCGATGGCGAGGAGGGCTTCAAGTGCATTGGCTCGGTCGCCGAACTCGAGGAGCTGACGGGCAGGGAGCTCAGTGAGCTCGATCTGCACCGGCCGGCTGTGGACGACGTTACCTTCGAGCTGGACGGCAAGACCTGGCGCCGCGTGCCGGAGGTCATCGACTGCTGGTTCGATTCGGGTGCCATGTCCTATGCACAATGGCACTACCCGTTCGAGAACCAGGACAAATTCGAGAAGCACTTTCCGGCCGACTTTATCTGTGAGGCTATCGACCAGACGCGCGGCTGGTTCTACACGTTGCATGCGATCTCGACCCTGGTGTCGGACAGTGTCGCCTTCAAGAACTGCATCTGCCTGAATCTGATCGTCGACAAAGACGGCAAGAAGATGTCGAAGTCGGTGGGCAATATCATCAATCCCTATGATGTGTTCGACACGGTGGGAGCTGATGCTCTGCGCTGGTACTTCCTCGCACGTCTCGCGCCGGATGCGCCGAAGCGCGTATCGGTGGATATCGTCGCCGACGTGGCCAGCTCATTTATCAATACTTTTTGGAACACCTACGGCTTCTTTGTGCTTTACGCACGGCTCGATGACATCGACCTGACCGCCGATGTTCCCGTCGCAGAGCGGCCAGAGATTGATCGTTGGGCGCTGGCGTTGCTGCACAAGACGATTACGACAGTGACGGAGTCGCTGGATCATTTCGATGCCAAGACGGCAGGCGAGGCGCTCGAGTCCTTCGTTGACCAGCTCAGTAACTGGTATGTCCGCCGCAATCGCCGTCGTTTCTGGAAGTCGACGGATCCAGCCGATAAGCAGGCGGCCTACCTGACGCTCTATGAGTGCCTTAAAGGGGCACACGAACTCATGGCGCCATTTGTACCGTTCCTGGCCGAAAACGTGTACCAGAATCTCGTGCGATCGGTGGACAAGAATGCATTGCCGTCGGTGCACATGGGCAACTGGCCAGAGGCAGACCCGAGCTGGCAAAACGACGCCTTACTGCACGATATCGATGTGGTGCAGAAAGTGGTCGGGCTTGGCCGTGCAGCACGCAGCCACTCGGGTGTGCGTACGCGTCAGCCGATCTCGCGACTGCTGGTAAGGGCGCCGAGCGATGCAGCGTCAAAAGCGCTGGAGAGCCACAAGGAGCAGATTCTCGAAGAGCTCAATGTCAAAGCAGTGGAGTTCATCGCTCGCGACGCCGGGCTCGTCAGCTACAACATCAAGCCGAATTTGCCAAAGCTTGGCAAGCAGTACGGCAAGCTCGTGCCGCAGATCAAGCAGGCACTGCTCAGCGCCGACGGAGCGGCGATCGCCAGCGCCGCCGCGAGTGGTGAGGCATTTGAGATCGAAGTCGCGGGTCAGGTTATTCCACTGGAAGGCGACGACGTCCTGATCGAAACGCATTCTGCGGAGGGGTATTCCTGCGAAGCCGATTCCGGCTACCTGACGGCGCTCGATACTGCACTGACGGACGAGCTGATCGCCGAAGGTCTCGCCCGCGAGCTTGTGCGGTCCGTTCAGGACGCACGCAAGCAGGCGGGCCTTGAAGTGTCTGACCGCATTACGCTGGGCGTATCAGGCTCGCCGGCTGTCGAGAAAGCGCTCGAAGTGCACCGCGACTACCTGATGAACGAAACGCTGGCGACGAGCTGGCAGATCGGCCAGGTCGATGCGAAGTACACGGCCGATCGCGATATGGGTGAGGACCACTGGAAGATCGAGATTAGCCTCTAGAAGCTCTTACGCGCCTCCAACACAATCTGCACGTCGTCGAGCGAATCGTCCCCGTTCAGTGGAAACGCAAGGTCAAGGTGGACGACTTTGTCGGTCAGGCGCGTTAGTGAAAATCGCATTCCGAAGCCTACATCAACGAGCCACCCGCGGTTATCAGGGCCCAGCGGATTCTCGCCCCAGACTCGCCCGGCGTTGGCGAAAATAGCGGCCCCAACACGGGCGATTCGAAATGGGTACCAGTCAGTAAAGTACCGTTGCTCCACATTGGCAACTAACCTGGATTCCCCAACCTGGTAGCGTAAAGGATAGCCAATCAACCCTGTTTTGCCGCCGATCACTACCAGGTTGTCGAGGTCCAGGTCCTGTCCGGCGGTGCCACTTAATCTGAAGAAGAACAAGCGCTTCTCGGATTGCTTTCGATAATAGCGGGCATTCACTGTCAAGAGCGTATTTGTTGCGTTCCCCGACTCCAATCGACCGCTTACCAATGCCGATAGCAACAAGGCGGTACTCTCAAGCGAACCGTAGCCCCGGCTGCTGCTTGCCGAGAACATAAGAGCGTCTCGGTCCGCGCCGAAACTGCGATCGGACCAGCCGACAGACGCGGCGACACGCAGCCCCATCTGGAAGTCCTCGGTCTGATTCATCTGGTCGCGATTGCGGGCCGTTACGTAGCCGTCTTCAACGATCTCGAGGCCAATGAACGGGTAGGCAAGCTTTCGATCCTCCGGGATCACTGCCGGCAAGGTGGGATCTGGCACTGGTGAAAAGACGTTGTCGTCGTAAACCAGCCCCGCTGTGAAGCGCCGGACCCAACCATTCCGAACGCCCTTCGACCAGCCGCCAAAAGCCGACATATAGTCGCGTGCGTGGCGATATTCGGCTGCCTCCTCACCAAATGCGTAGATGGTGCTGCGGCGATCGTCCCCAAGAATACTGCCACCCGCGGCCCACCGGGCATCGAGCGCGTAGAATGGCCGCGTGACAGAAATGAGGGCGGAGTCGCCATCCGAATTGTCCGAGTATCTCAGGAAGGTCGAGACCCAGCTGCGGCCCAGGTGGTTGTCGGCGAACTCAATCGTATTCTCAGTTCGATCGACGTCCTTGTCGTGAACAAGCCGCAGCATTTGACCGCGACCGAGCAGGTTCGAATCCTCGATACCGAAACGAGACCGAGTCTCGTTGGCGCTGTGCGAGATAGACAGCTCTGGCGAAAGTGACCAGACATCGCGTGTTGAAATCTCGAGATCAACAACACCATTCTCTACGCTGACTGGCCGAACCTGGGCATCTTGGAGGTATTTGTTCCGGCGAAGATTACGCACGGACTCCTCCGCAAGCTGCTTCGAAACGGTATCGCCACTTTTCAGGAGTAACTGCTTCCTGATGGTGCCGTCTCGAGTCACGATATGCAGACGATTTGCGAGCCGAAAGGCCCAGTTGTTCTCCTCAGGGTCCGAGAGGTCGAACACGTTCTCGCGCGTTAGAACAATCGTGCCGATTACGGCGTTCCGGGCCTCGAGTTCGGCTAAATCGGGCAGGTTATCCTCGGCTGCGCCGGCCAGAACGGGTCCGGCAAGCGCTCCCACGATCGGGAGGATAATCTTTCGCCGCTGATGCCGCATTTGTGGTCTCCTGACCGCCTATTCTAGTCGCTACCAAGGGATACTTGCGCGTACTTTAGCAACTCTGCTATAAGAACCTTACGCAAGATTTTGATGCAGCAGGAGTACACAAGGACTTGCGAGGCTCTGCAGGGAGCCCCGGACTACAGGAAGTAGTCGACTCCAAACAAAAAAAAGCGTCAACAAAAATACAATCAAACGCTGGAGTGGCAATGACAGACCACCTCGATCGCTTTCACGCGGCACTCACCGTGCTCGCTGGGCATGGTCATATTAAACAAAGACTTATCAGAGCCTTTGAGGATAATCTCGTCGATATTCATGAGGACGAGTTACCGATAGCGATGAAGCAGTCATTTGCCGACCTGAGACACGACATGCACCGGGTTACGCCGCTCAACGGCGAAGGCCCGATCTGCGCGTCAGTGAGAAAAATGTCGCTCGATGAGGCGAGTGAAATAGCGGGCCGGATCGTGAGCCTCTATGGTGAGATTGCTCGCCGGCGCGACGATCTCCAGACCAGTCTGCCGCTCACCGAAGCCGACGAGATGCGTGTCCCGCCATTTCTCGTCAAGTCTGTCTGATCGGGTAGTACACGTAGGTTAGCAAGTCCTTTTCCGGCGTATTGCCCGGATCACTCACATACGATTCCCACGGATCACCATTGCGTTCAAGTCCCAATGCGGCGAGGTAGGCTGTGATCTTGCGATGCGTGGTGTTCAGGTCCCTGTAAGATCCCGTGTGCCGCACCCGAATGACCAGCCCGCCATAGGTTGAACCCAGTTTCACCCCGCCGTCTTCCTTCGGGGTCTCGTCGGTTACACCGCGGACCGGTATGGCCGAGTCAAAGACGAGCGCCGAACCGCTAAACGTCCGCGTGATAGACAGGGGCGCGCCAGCATCCTGCAGGTTGTGTTCGTCGATAAAGTTCAGGATCTGGAAATATGACTTGCCCATTGCTTCCGAGATCGCTGCCGGTTCGGGCCGCGAGGTAGTCGGCAGGTAGGCGATATCCATGGGCTCAACCACCAGGTGCTCGATCTCGATATCACTGAAATCGGCGATCGGGAGGCTTTCCGCAAGCTCTTTGAGGTTGGCGAGGCCGGCTTCGTAGTCGCGCGCGACCACGCCGCCGAGCATCGAGGCGAAGTAGCGCCCGACAATATTCAGGCCGTAGTCGGCTTCGAAGCCCCAATGGACAAGAGTCGTGCCGACGCCAGGCTCAAGGCGAAACCAGGATTTCGCTTCGCTCGGCTCACCCGGGCTCATGACGATGCCGACGTACTCGAATGGCCGGCTTTGTGTGATGGTTTGGGTACCGCTCCCGAGAATAGTCCCGTCCCACGTTACGGTTGCGCCCGTACCCCGGTTATTCCCTGAATAAATGAAGCGGGCATTGGGATCCGTGTCGGTCCACGGCGACCACAAGGTGAAGCGGCGGAAATCGTTGACGAGTGCAAAAACGGTCGCTTGCTGTGCATCAATCTCGGTGGATACCTCCACGCTGTGAACGCGCGGCAATGCAAATCCGATAAGCACCAGAAGGATGACTGACCCGACTACCCCATAGAGGACTTTTTGCACTTCAATACCTGATCGTCCGAAGATTCGGGCTGAATTATTCCACAGTTGAGCAACCTTCGGCACAATGCGGGTATGAAGGATGACAAACAAAGCAATCTGCCCATTGGCGTATTCGACTCCGGCGTCGGTGGGTTGACCGTTCTCAAGGCTATCCAGCAAGCGCTTCCCAACGAAAACCTGATCTACCTGGGTGACACGGCGCGCCTGCCTTATGGCACCAAGAGCCCGGTATCGATTGAGCGATATGCGACGCAGGCGGCGGCCAAGCTGCAGGAGCAAGGCATCAAGCTGCTCGTTGTAGCCTGCAACACGGCCTCGGCCGTGGCACTCGACGCCTTGCGCGACGCGATGGCCCCTCTTCCAGTAGTCGGCGTGGTTGAGCCGGGCGCGACGGCCGCAGCTGCGGCGCATCCGGGTGGCAGGCACCTTGTGCTGGCGACGGAGGCCACCGTGCGCCTGGGTGCCTATAGCAAGGCGATCACCGCCCTCGACCCGCAGGCGGTCGTCCGTGAACATGCCTGTGAGATGCTCGTGTCGCTGGCTGAGGAGGGCTGGAGCGACGGCGATATTGCGCGCGCGATCGTGCAGCGCTACCTGGACGAAGCCGATGGTCACAATCCCGACACCATCATCCTTGGCTGCACGCATTTTCCCTTGCTCAAGGATACGATCCAGAGCGTCGCAGATGCGGGGGTCATGATCGTTGACTCCGCCAGTACTGCGGCCGAGGTGGTGCGTGACGCACTTGTCGAGAATGACGTGATGCGTGACAGCAATCAGCCCGCCACCTTGCGCCTGCTGGCAACGGATGGTGCCACACGCTTCGCTCGTGTCGGCGGCCAGTTTCTCGGCCACGAACTCAGCTACAAGGACGTGGAGCTCGTCGATCTCTGAGCGGCAGGTGTGAGACAATCTGCCGATCAATCCTGTTCCAGGGGAACCCCGTGAATACTCGCCGATACACCCGCCCATTGGGCATCTTGGTCCTTTCTTTTCTTGCAGTCTCCTGTGGCGAAGAAGCACCACCCGAGGTCAACGTAACGGCGCTGGAGACGGTCGAGCCGCGTCCGGAAATTTACGCTGATTTCACATTGACGGCAGATCTAAGCCATCTGAGTGACGAACAAAAGCAAATGGTCGCGTTGCTGATCGATGCGGCTCAGATCATGGACGATTTGTTCTGGCGGCAGTCTTTTGGTGACGACTACGAAGCCTGGCTGGACTCGATCGCCGACGACAAGACACGGCGCTTCGCCGAGCTGAATTACGGGCCCTGGGATGCTCTCGACGACGACAAACCGTTTATGAAGGGCTACGGCCCGAAGCCACTGGGTGCGCAGTTCTATCCAGAGGATATGAGCAAAGAGGAGTTCGAGGCCGCGTACCTGCCAGGCAAGGCGGACCTCTATTCCTTCGTGCGGCGCGATCCTGAGGGCGGCCTGGTACTGGTGCCATACCACGAAGAGTACGCAGCGGAACTCAAGGCAGCAGCTACCTTGCTGCGAGAGGCTGCAAAGCTTGCAGAGAGTCCCGATTTCGCCAATTACCTGAAGCTGCGCGCCGCCGCGTTGATCAGCGACGATTTCCAGCTCAGCGATAGCTACTGGATGGACGTCAAGGATAACGAAATCGATGTCGTGATCGGACCCATCGAGACCTATCTTGATCGCCTGTACGGCTACCGCGCAGCCTACGAGGCCTATGTGCTGATTAAAGACCTGGAATGGAGCGAGCGGCTGAGCCGCTTCGCGGCATTCCTGCCGCAACTTCAGGAAGGGCTCCCCGTGCCGGACCCTTATAAGCAGGAATCGCCGGGCACGGATGCGGATCTGAATGCCTATGATGTTGTGTACTACGCTGGCCACAGCAATTCCGGCGGCAAGACGATCGCTATTAACCTGCCGAACGATGAACAGGTGCAGCTCGAGAAGGGGTCACGACGTCTGCAGCTCAAGAACGCGATGCGGGCAAAGTACGAGAAGATCCTGGAGCCGATTGCCGATGTCCTGATCGACGAGGCGCAGCGCGAACACATTACGTTCGATGCTTTCTTCTCGAACACCATGTTCCACGAAGTGGCGCACGGACTGGGTATCAAGAACACAATTGACGGCACGAACACGGTGCAGAAAGCCATGCTCGATCTCGCCTCCAGCATGGAGGAGGGTAAGGCGGACATTCTCGGCCTGTACATGATCACCGAGTTGCACAAAGCGGGCGAGCTAGGGGATTCTGACCTGCGCGATTTCTACGTCACGTTTATGGCCGGCATCTTCCGTTCGATTCGCTTCGGCGCCGCCAGCGCACATGGCAAGGCCAACATGGTGCGCTTCAATTTCTTCCTCGACGAAGGCGCTTTTGTTCGTGATGCCGAGACGGGCCGCTACAGCGTTGACTTTGAGGGTATGCAAGGCTCGATCGCGAGCCTGTCGCGGCTACTGCTGACCCTGCAGGGCGATGGGGATTACGAGGGCGCGACGAAGCTCACCGAAACGAAGGGCATCATCACGCCGCAGTTGCAGGTGGATCTGGATCGCCTGACAAACGCATCGATTCCCGTCGATATCGTCTTTCAGCAGGGCGTTGCGGAACTTGGCCTGGAATAGGTTCAGAGATCGCTCTTTGCGATAACGGGAAATTCGTGACCGAACAGCGTGGTCAGATAGAGCGATCGCTGCGTTTCGAGCACGCCGGTTAGCGTCGGGAAGCGTGCGTCCGGATCCTGCAGGTTCATCAGGATCTCACCGTCGCCGTTAAAGGCGATCACATGAGACGACGGCACGGCCCGCGGTCTGACTGCTGCGGGCAGTCGCTGCACGACCTTGCGCAGCCAGGGTTTGTCTGCGAGGCGGTCGAGCAGCGCGTTGCGCGGCGCCGCGAGCCCCAACCAGAAGCGGCCACTGCGCCCTGTTTTAATGTTATCCGGAAAGCCGGGCAGATTTTCGAGCAGGATGTCTGTCTCACCCTGCCGCGGCCCGGCAAGCCAGTAACGGAGTACCCGGTAGTTACTCGTTTCGGCGATGACGAGGAACCGGTTGTCATCGCTAATCGCAATGCCATTCGCATAGTTCAGGTCATCGAGCAGCAATCTTGCGGTGCCCTTATCGGGATCGAATTCGAAGACGCCGCCATGACCTCCGTGCTCCATGATGTCGAGCAATGATGCGTTGTAGGTGCCCCGGTATTTGTCGGCACCGAACTTGCTGCTTGCCTCGGTGAAGTAGATCTTGCCGTCGTCAGCCAATGCCAGGTTGTTCGGGTAGACCGGTGTTGAACCGTCGACGCTCCCGAGCAAAGTGCTGACATTGCCATCGGCATCGATGCGTTGCAGTCCGGCATAGGCGTTTGCGACGATCAGGCTCCCGTCTCTTGCTGCCTCGATCCCTAGCGGGCGACCGTCCGTCACGGCAAACTCCTCGACCTTCCGATTGCGAACACGCAACACGCGACCGCCCGATGTTGTCAGGTATACGGAGTTATCGTAGCCAAGCGTTGCGTCTTCCGGGCCCTCGTAATGTCCCAGGTCAATGGCAGTCGCTGCCTGCAGCAAGTCGTTTGGCGCATAGGGATCGACAAGCCCCCGGTCTTCAGGCGCATGCCATGCGACCGGATCAATCGGGACCGGCCAGAAGAAGGGGTAGATGAGCGCGAGGAGGAGGGTTGCTCCGGCTATCTTCAGGAGCTTCTTCATCCGGAACCCAGGTTAGCGAGTCGCGTCGATCATTTGCAGAAACTCGGCGCGGGTACGGGCGTCCTTGCGGAAGCCGCCGACCATCTGGCTGGTGACCATTGAGACACCGGGCTTGTGGACGCCGCGCGTCGTCATGCATTGATGCTTCGCCTCGACCACTACGGCAACACCTATCGGCTGCAGGACTTCCTGAATGCAGTTTGCGATCTGCGCCGTCATTTTTTCCTGTACCTGGAAACGACGGGCATACGCTTCCACGACACGCGCGAGCTTACTGATGCCAACTACCTTGTTTCTTGGCAGGTAGCCAACGTGAGCCTTGCCGATAATCGGTGCCATATGATGTTCGCAGTGTGACTCAAACGTTATGTCCCGCAGAACGATCATCTCGTCATAGCCTTCCACTTCCTCGAACGTGCGTTCCAGGAACTCGTACGGATTGACCGAGTAACCGCTAAACCAGTCTTCATAAGCGCGTGCAACTCGCTTGGGCGTATCGATAAGACCTTCGCGGCGCGTGTCTTCGCCGGCCCAAAGCAACAATGTGCGTATGGCATCTTCCGCCTGCTTGCGACTGGGCTTGCGAGGCTTGGGCTGTTTTTTCGTTTTGGCGGCCACGGAACGGGTCCTGTTTGGATTCGGGAGTATCCTACGCAGACTTCTGATCGAGGTCGAGGCCGACCGGGCAACTCACGCCCGTACCCCCGATGCCGCAGTAGCCGCCCGGATTCTTGGCGAGGTACTGCTGGTGATAGTCCTCGGCGTAGTAAAAGGTATCGAGCGGCACAATTTCCGTGGTGATGGCACCGAGCTTTGCGGCGCTCAGTTCGGCTTGATAGGTCTCGCGCGACAGGCGCGCTACGGTCTGTTGCCCATCGTCCAGCGTGCAGATCGTCGAGCGATACTGTGTGCCGATGTCGTTGCCCTGGCGCATGCCTTGTGTGGGGTCATGGCTTTCCCAGAACACCTTGAGGAGATCCTCGAAGCTGACTGTCGCAGGATCGAAAACTACGAGCACGACCTCAGCATGGCCGGTGTTTCCGGTGCAGACCTCCTGGTAGGTCGGATCGGGAGTTGCGCCGCCGGCATAGCCAACCGCGGTGGTATAAACGCCGTCGGTTTCCCAAAAAACACGCTCGGCACCCCAGAAACACCCGAGACCGAACACGGCTTGCTGCATGTGATCGGGAAACGGTTCCTTCAGGGTCTTGCCATTCACGAAATGGTTCATGGTGTTTCGGCCTCTTGTTTTTCGACGGCGGCTTTCTTGCTCCTGATCTCTTCGAGCTCCGAATCTTCGTAGAAAAATTCGTGCGTGTAGACCTGGTTTTCGGATTCCGCTGGCACGCCGTCCACGAGTGCGGGCCTGAACAGGCGCTGGCGTACTTCGCGGTGAACCATGCGCTGCATGTCAGTGAATTCGATCGGATTGGCTTCAGTTCGGATGTTCTTGACGCGCCCGCGCGCAGAAACCGTGTAATCGACCTGGATCGTACCGGTCAGGAGATTACCTGCCTGCCCACCGCCAGCGCTACCGTTCGTGTAACGGGGGAGAGCTTCTTCGCGAATCGGGATCGGTCGTTCAAGAAGCTCCCGACGCATGTTCATTCGGTCCTCATCAAGCGACAGGTCGGTCCAGACCTGCAGGTAGAGCTTGCGTGCCCTGTTTTGAGTTTCGTTGGAGACGTAATAGTCAGCCAGCGCAAGCCTGGATTTCGCAAGATCGAGCCATGGATAGTCTTCGGCATTCTCAGCGATGCGCGCCGCACGTTTGAAATAGGCTTCACCGGTTGAGGCAAATGAGGCCCTCCCGCCCTCACTGACGGGCTCAAAATAGTAATAGGAACGCCCGAGCGCGAGGAGCGGCTCTATGAGTCGTGGATCGTTCTTGTGTGTCGACGTTTCGATAATGCGAATTGCCCGTCGGTAAGTGGCGCGCTCATCGTTGTAGTACCCGGCACGATGCTGCCACTCGGCACGCCGCATCAGGGAAGGCAGTAGACCCAATACATCGTTCTCGAAGTGACGGACGTTCAGGGCGTAAATTCTGTCCAGGGTATCGCGTGCGCCCTCAAGGTCGCCAAGGCGAACACGGGCTTCGGCAAGTGATTCGAGAATCTCGACCTGCTCGATATTGTGCGGGCCTTCGTTGACATGGGTGATATGGGTTGCGCGACCAAATGAGGCGGCGGCAAGGTCCGGTCGGCCATTGCCGAGTTGTGCGGCGCCAAGTCCCCTGAGCGGATTGACAAGCTCCTCATTGAGCCGGTCTCTGACGACCTCGAGAGTCTCGATAGACGATGTGAAATTCTGGATAGCAGCTGCATACTGCCCGTTGTTGTGTTGCACGATCGCGAGGTTGTTCAGCGCCCTGGCGGCTTCGTGCGACTGCGGTCCGTAGAACTTAATGGTCATCTCGACCACGCGTTTGGCCGAAATATCAGCTTCGTCGAAATTGCGCTCTTCCAGCAGCTCCCTGAATCGGGCAAATTCACGCAGCATCTCGTCTTCGGTTATCTGCTGCTCGCCCGTGTCTATGGCCTCGGCGGCTATCTCTTCTTCCGCAACCGGGACGGTCTGGTCGAGCGGGCTCGCAAGATCATCCGCGCTCTGCTGCTCCTGGCCATTGGCGGCCATCGATAGCAAAACCAGCAATACAGCCAGGCTTGGGTCGGTGATGTTTCTCATTCGCTGGGTCGGGTCTCCTGGCAACGTTCTGCGGCGCCGTCTGAGTGTATTTGAGACACACTGCTGTTTGATTAGTTCTCTCTCGTGGCGGCTCAGAGTCCACTATACCGGCTGCCAGAGCCCGAAGGTAGCCGCTGGCTGACCTCAGAAATCGAGTCCCATTTGCTGGACACCAGGCTTAAAAAATTGCGTGCGATCGAGTGTGTGCTGGTAGGAATTCGCCTCCAGACCGAGTTTGCGGCTGGCCGTCCGGAAGCGGCTCGCAAGCATCTCTGCATACGCTCCGCGGCCGGTTTGTCGTACCCCGAACCGCGCGTCATAAGTGCGTCCGCCGCTGGCCTGCTTTACCAGGCTCAGGACGCGATCCTTACGGTCGGGGAAGTGCGTGTCGAGCCACTCTGTAAATATGTCGAGCAGCTCATGTGGCAGGCGCAGGAAAATATAGCGCGCCTGGTCGGCGCCGGCGCCTGCGACGGCTTCCAGTATCGACTCGATTTCGTGGTCGTTGATGGCTGGTATGACCGGTGCGATAAGCACGCTGGTCGGAATGCTGTATTCGGCGAGCCGTGATATCGCCTTCAGCCTGGAGCCTGCCGACGGCACTCGCGGTTCCATCACTCGTTTAAGCTTATCGTCTATGGTCGGCACACTAATGGCGACGGAACAAAGATTGCGCGCGGCCAGCTCAGCCAGCAGGTCGATATCCCGAGTGATCAGGTTGCTCTTTGTAATGATGTTTACCGGGTGCCGGTACTCCAGAAAATGCTCCAGCAACTGGCGTGTAATCTCGAGCGTCTTCTCGGCTGGCTGGTATGGATCGGTATTAGCGCCGATCGTAATGGGCTTGCATTCGTAGCTTTTCTTCTCCCATTCGCCGAGCAGCAGGGCGGCAGCATTCGGCTTGTAGAAAACCCTGGTTTCGAAATCGAGTCCGGGCGACAGGTCGAGGTAACTGTGGCTCGGCCGCGCGTAACAATACACGCAACCGTGCTCGCAGCCCTGGTAAGGGTTGATTGACTGGTCGAAGGGAATGTCGGGCGAATTATTGGTGCTGATAATGCGACCGGCCGGCATCGCTCGCACGATGGTTTCGGGCACCCGCTGCGCCTTTTCATGTGCGACCTCGGCATCGAGCTCCACGGGACGTTGTTCGAAGCGGCCGTCCGGCGCCGAAGTCGCGCCGCGGCCTTTGTGGGCACGCGCTGTCATAGGTTCTCCAGATACTGTATATCTATACAGTATCAGATTAGTTGAGAACCCGGTAGCCGCGGCCGCGCAGGCAGCGCTTGAATACTCTCTGTTTGTCGCGATCGGCCTGCAGGCCAGACTGGGTACCACCCAAGATCGCGCCGGTGGCCGCGCCATCCCCGGCATCGCCATGAATAGCGCCAGCGGCCGCACCCACGGCGGCGCCCACGGCGCTGCCTTTTGCAACGCCCTGGCTTATCTTGATCTGTTCGGTGTAGGCCTCGCATTCCTCCCAATCCTGCGCGAGCTTCTCAGGATCAATACCCTTGGTGTCGACAATAGGGTCC
>Ga0224513_10000439_pt1 | contig 15362 bp, 8 predicted proteins | sample SF_May12_sed_USG_5_FD_169109 | JGI IMG/M metagenome (GOLD analysis project Ga0224513, IMG submission 169109) | Sediment microbial communities from San Francisco Bay, California, United States - SF_May12_sed_USGS_21 | ecosystem: Environmental > Aquatic > Marine > Sediment | place: USA: California... | reverse complement strand
AAGCCGTTCGCGTTCTGCCGCTGCCATCTCAGGCAATCGGGCCGAAACCTGCACCATCATCCACACCGCTCGATCCACCAACCCGCCCAGAAACGGCGCCACTGTACGACGCATATCGGCGGCGCTCGCGCCGGTCGCCACCAGTTCGCCGAGTTCTACAGCTGCCTCGAACGGCGGGTAGCCGGGAACACTCGCTCGGGCCGAAACCATCCCGTCGCGAAGCAGCCATAGCACTGGTTCCTCTCCGACTCGGGTCAGACCCAACCTGCAGGGCACCGGTTCCTCGAGCTGAAGATGATAGAGACCACCGACAAACCCCTTTGGCAGCACCGTGCCATCAAGGAAGACTCGGGCAGGTGCGAATCGTGATGCGATGGCCAACCACTTCGAGGCTCGCCGTTTGTCGAGCCCAGCGCACCGCCATTGGATCACCACGGATGACGGCGTGTCGGAGGCAGTTCCGAGGGACCGATTCAGTCGGCGGCGACTTCGATCTTCGATACCCCATCGCCGGTCGCCATCTGAGCATGTAACCTGCAGGCGTGCTCCCCGCAGACCTGCAGCCCATAACAGCGCCTCCGATCCAGATTGCTCGAGTGCAGCAATGGCCCGTTGTCGGCCTTCGGGGGCGAGTCTGGTGTCGAGGGCCGACCGAAGATCGGCAAAAACTCCATCGTCGACGGTCGGCCCTTCCCAGGAGATCTCGAACCTGCGCATCCGGCTCCGAACAGAGACTTCGGCCGCGCCGAGGCGCAGGGCCAGCCGAACGAGCTCAGCCGGAAGCTGCCAGGTCCCCCTGAGCTGAGCCTCGCACAGAGTTGAAAGCTCGCTCGAGACATCTATCGTCAGGAACCGGTCACTCACGACAGCCCTCAGTCGCCTCGAGCATTGCCTCCAGCGCAAGCCTGGAGAGGCATCGCTGGCGGACAGCCGGAGGGGCGCCCCGTTGGTGAATCACCGCGTCCGCCAACAACAGTGCGGCCCTCGCGGGCCAGCGACGGGCCCAGCTGTGAATCGCTTGCCACAGACGCCCACCACTATCGAGGACCATCCAATAGGTTCCCAACCCAAACGCCGTTCCGTCGAAAAACGTCTCCTCGAGCCCCGGATTATCCGCAACCAAGATTCTGCAAGGCTCGCCCGCAGCAGCGAGCCGGTTTTCGACATAGGCTGTCAACTCATCACCTGTCGCACGGTCGAGCAGCTCCTGCCATTGGTCGAGGTTGACCGCCGCCAGCACCTCGGCAACCACGCCGCTCTCAGCCTGCTCGAGATCAAGCACAACACCGCCGCCTCGGACGGCTCGCCGCGCCAGCTCCGTCCGACCCCTGCCACAGGCGAGACGGCCCTTCCTCGCCATTTCACGTGCGCGCGCAAGCGAGGTCGGTCGTCCAGAGACCTGCCTCAACAGGCGCCGGGAAAAGAGCGCCTGGATTCCCTCGAAGGATCGAGGTCTAATGGCGGCTCCCTGCAACAGGCCCACGATATCGCCAGCGTCACCGCCTTGAAAGGTGCGCCGCCAATGACGCCTGCCGACAACGAACGCAACTGCAATCAACACCAGCGTTATCGAAACCACCACCAGGAGAACCCAGGCCAGGGTTCGAATCAGCGGGCGGTCTGACCCTTTGACGACGGGATCCATGGTCGTCACTGCCGAGCGCTCAGAAGCCCGGGCGGAACTGGCATCCACGGCGCGCCATCTCCCTTCGGCGTCCTGATATTCCGCCCAGGCGTGAAGACCTGTCCGAGCCTGGCCGTCAGCTCCGATCCAACCCACCGCTAGCCTGGATGGGATACCGCTGACCTCGAGCATGGCGACGACGAGCGAGTTCTGCACGTCGCAATCACCGGCGCCAATGGCCACCGCACGTTCAAAGAGCCCAATCGATTGTTCCCTCGCCCGCTCATGTCTGGCCGCCGTTTCTATCGACGTGTCATAGGAAATTCGCTGTCTGACGAACTCGGCCGCCTCGAACGCGCGGTTTGAAACCGTCAAATCCTCGATCTCGTGGGCGAACTCGGCTACATCCGGGGGCAGCGCCGGCCAGACACCCGGCTCCGAACTATTGCTTGACCTGCCATGTCCAGATCGATAGCGTAGCCGACCGACTCGGGGCGCATCCAGCCGCACCGCCGGCTGACCTGTGGCAACGGCATAGACCTGTAGCCGCTCGTCGTCCAGGCGAACGCTCTCCGGGTCAAGGACGTGACCCGTGGCAACCGGAAGTCGCAACAATCCCGCAGGTGAATCGACTCCGAGTTCGACTTCGAGACAGTCGTCAATACACTCCGCCCCCTGGTACGGTCCAACCACCTTTTGATCTTCTGCATCGGGCCGCCCGTCTGCGAGAAGTCCTGTGACCCATAGCGCGGCGAAGAGATGTCCCGTATCTTCCGGTTGGTAGCTGAGATCGACGGTGGGGACAGCGCTACCGACACTGTCGACGTCAGGCCCCCGGTAACGGCCCCAGAGGTCCCGGTAGGGAACCATCGGCGGAGGGTCGATCAAAGCTGAGGATTCGGAGCTCATCAGCTCGGGCCTCGGACCGGGAAACTGCGAGGAAACCCCCCGCAACACGAGCCCGGCCAGCACCACGGCCAGGACAACCGCGGCGATGAGCTTCGGGATACGGGAGACCGACCACGCTTCACGGCAGGCCTCGACCAATCGCCCGGGCGTCGACAGACCTGCGTGCCGATCGAGCTCCGCCCGCACCAAACGGCTCAGCTCCCGGTGTCCGACTGAAACCAGTCGTTTGAGAGAGCGGTCTTCCCGCGCATCCCCGCGGGCCATCATCACCTCGAGGTTGCGACTATCGATGATGATTCGCGGCGAGAGCCCGTCAGTCGCCCCGGTGAGAGCTGGAGGTTCCGACCCCGCTTCAACGAGTAGCTCATCGAGGGTCGCGGCGTCACGCACCCGAAATCCGTGGGCGAAGATCTCGGCACGGGGCTCGGATCCGAGACCGACGACTCCACGTAGCCCTCGGCGACGGAAGCTCATACTTGGTTTTGGCAGCGACGGCTCCGCCCGCACGAGTCGGCCGTTGACCCGCACTTCGAGAGGTCGCTCCGCTCGGTGTCGACAGCACAGCCACGGCGCATCACGGAGGATCGAAGTCGTCAGCAAAATCTCGAGATTGTCGTTTGATACTCCCCGTTCGAGCACCACCTCGGTTCCCCGCCTCATCGTTGTTTTTTCATGCTCTACCACTTCGAGCCGACCATCGAGGCGAACCTGCCAGCTAGCGCCGCGGTGGGGGCGCGAGCGCACAACAATCTCCCGGGGTTCAAATCGGAGCACCGACCAGAAGCCGATTCCAAAGCGCCCGGCGGTTCTCGAACTGCCCCTTTTGGACGAAGCGTAGAGAGAAAAGAGAAATCGCTGCGCGTGATCGAACGTCATACCGGCTCCGTCGTCTCGGCAACTGACACGTTCAACCCCAACGGCGCTCGAGGTTTGGAACCAGACCCGATGTGCGCCGGCGTCGCGCGCGTTTTGCAGAAGTTCCCGCACGAAAACCCAGGGGTCGATCCCGTACCTCTCGGCCTCCAATCGAGCGCGTTGCAGAAATGCGTTGGCAGTGTTCGAAGTCACGGAGACAGTGTAGGCCGACCCAGCGGCAAGCCGATGCAAGGTACAAGATGCAAGATACAAGATAGCTACCGCTCGGGATGATCCCCTTTCAAGTCCTGACGAAAAGTTGTCGTGCGATCCCGGGCCGCGGAGCGGCGAAAGATACATAGCCTGGGGCGTGAGCCCCAGGATAAGGGCAAGAATAAAAGAAAAAGCCGCAGAGCGGCGACAGAAATGTGGCGCCGATGCTATCGGCTCACGCCGCAGCACGAACCTGTCGCCCCCTCCAGGGGCTTGTGGTCTATTTGCCGTCCCTACCCTGGGGCTCACGCCCCAGGCTAAGAATATGCCGCTCCTCCGGAGCTCCTCCTCAGGTGTCAACTTATTTCAGGACGAGACAATCGGGTGGATCTTGCATCTTGCATCTTGGATCTTGTATCCGGGGCGGCAGAGGACGCCAGGATACAATTGAACCGGTGACCACCGAGCAAACCTCCCGCTTGCGAACTTTCATCCGGTCGACCCTCGGGTGTGGATGTCCCGACGACGTCCTGGAGTGGATCCAATGCACCCACACCGAGCTCACTCAGGAAGACGACACGCGGATCACTCGAATCGACGTCGGTGGTCGACTCCTGGTCTACGTTCTCGAGATTGAAGGCCCCGACTGGCGCGCCGAGGAGACGCTCCCGGCAGTGGTTGCGGCCGCAACCGTCGACCGGGCGACCAGCTGCTTCAATAGATTACGGGTCGTTGTGGCGATTGACGACCTCGAGGAAATGAGACCCCGGATGGAACGAATTTTCAACGGCTCGGCGCCCGCCGACGACAAGGTTCACCTGCACGTCGTCCGATCAACAGACCTTCCGTTCGATTAGATACGCCAAAATCCGTAGGCGCGACAGATGGATAGCCCGGGGCGTGAGCCCCGGATCTAGCGTTACATCTCGAACAGCAGCTTGGCGTGAGCCCCGGATCTGGCGATGATCCTCGCCTAATAAAGCGGCTCGGCCTCGATCCACGACATGGTGGTCTCGCCCTCGAGCTGATGACCGGTGCGGTCATCGCAGGTGTGGGTCATCTGGCCGCAGCTCGGGCAGGTATGAACCTCGCCCATCATGGTGCGATCAGTCTGTTCAGCCGACCACACCTGAATGGCGTCACAGTACGTGCAGCGAATGGGTTCCGGTCTTTGCATGAGACTTTTACCCCCCTTCCCTTCCTCCGCGGCACACTATCTTATGTGCTCAAACGAAAGATAGTCGCACCGCGGCAACTTACCGCGGCGCGGCAAAGCCGCACCGCAGAAAATTAGGAATGAGGAGTTAGGAAATAGGAATTCCCACCCATTCCCCCAGTGGCGTTTGAGAGTCCGTGGGGTCGGAAGGGCGGCATTCCTAATTCCTAATTCCTACTTCCTAATTGGCTAAAGGAGTCTTTCGCTCGCATCCTCGCCCAGCGCGATAACAGATCGGAAAAGCGCCCGCACAATTTCGATGTTATGGGACAGCAGGTCGAAGAAGTCCTCCGCCTCGATGATCAAGACCCGTGAGTCACTCGCCGCCACAGCATCTCCCAGCCTCGCCCGACCGCTGAGAATGTCGAGGACGCCGAAACGTCCGCTCGGACCGACGACCACACCGGTCCCTTCGTCGGCGTCCAGACGCACCCTGCCCTCGACAACACAGAAAAGACTGTCGGCCGGCTCCTCGCGCCGGAAAATGACTTCTCCCTTTTCGTACGAATGTTCGCTGGCGATCGCAGCCAGCCTCAACACCTGATCGGCATTGCAGTGGGCGAAGAGATCAACCCCCTGAAGAAAGACCATCATTTCGATCTGTGCCATGGGGCCCATTTCGCTCTCTCCTCCTCTCGCAAGCACTCCGCGGGTCCGCGGCCCGGCTTCCACCTTTTGGCAAACCCAGGCAGCGGTCTCCTTCACCATTGGTTCTTCCGCTTCTTCGGCGAGTGTCTTAACCATCGGGTAGAGGGCCACGATTTCCTCGTCCCAGACGTTGTAGAGGGCTGCGAGTACGATCCCAATCGCACTCGGATCGATTATCGGGTCGATCTGGATCATCCGCTTCAGGGTCTCCTCCGGTGATTCGAAGCGGACTCCAAAGATCGCCTGCGCTCGCCGCAGCTTCTCCTCCGGTGGCGCATCATCGATGACCGCGAAAAGATCCCGTCGCAGTGATCCCGAAAGCGTGTTGTCGAGATATTCGAGTGCGCGGGAACGCAGCTTCGTCTGGCCTGACAGAAGGCTCCTCTGGGCTGCACGAACGTCCTCGGGTTCCTCGACGAGCTCGAGCAGCCCGAAGATATTGCCGACCGAGTTCACCAACCGCTGTGCCAACAGCTGCTGCGGTAGGGTGGGTACTCGCCCGTCAACCATCCAAACTGCCAACGGACCATCCAACCGGGCCTCGTGCAACGACGAGACGGCCCACAGATCGGCAAGGACGCGTAGATAGTGGCCTGCCTCGTCGGTCAGTCTGTGGGTAATCTTGCGCCGGTTGAACTTGAGATCGAGACGGCGTGTGCGCAGGTAGCGCAGCGCCTCGATGATCTTAGTCCGCAGAATGGCGTCAGGGGCTTCAAGGCTATCGACGAGCGCATCCACTGCCGCCTGAGATTCCATGAGGGCAATGGTTTTGGGGACTGCCCGACGAACCCAGATTTGCTCATCCGGAGACCGCATGAAGAGGAGCAGCGGGTCCATCGCCCTCTCCCCTTCTGCGACCAGCGCCTCACGCGCCTCGTGCTTGAGACGCCGATTGCCCATCAACGAGATGAGAATGGTCGCGTAGAGCGGGTTCGGACCGCTGCGTTCGAAACGATGGCGAACGGCGCCGATGGCAGCCTGGACCACTTTCAGATCGCGATCGAAGAGGAGCTGAACGAGGATTTCGCTCGCCACCGGGTCACCGACCTGGCCGAGTGCGCCCGCGATTTCAGCGCGGACCTGCGGGTCGTCATCCCCGACCATCTCGGCGAATACCTGTTCAGCGCGATCAACGCCCTCGCCCTCTCCGTTCCCAAGCAGGCTGACCACCGCCGACGCCCGCAGACGGGGGTCGCGTTCGTCGAGATGCTGCAACATCAACTCGGCTGCTCGTTCCCTGCGCAGCTGTGTGAGAGTTCGAATGGCGCCGGTGCGCACCTCGGCGTCTTCATCGCCGAGAGCTTGTTCAACCATGTGGGCGGCATCTTCGCGTCCTGTGTCGGCCAGGATGTCGAGAGTCTTGCACCGGACCTCCGCGCTGTCATGGTGGAGTAGAACCGGCGGCACCAACCGACCTTCGCCGCTCGCCGACAGGAGCTCGAGGCTGTGAAGCACCGTACGCGGATCCGAGCTGCCGAGCGACTGCATCAAAGTGGTTAGTGTCGTTACATCCTGGGTATCGATTGTCGCGTCCGGCTGAATGGACCCTGACTTCAAACCCTCGCGAAAGGCAGTCACGTATTCGCGTCGCGTGCGGAGGGTGATCGCCATCCAACCGACCGCGAGCACCAGCGTCAAAGCGCTGACATAGCCGGCAGGCAAGAACTCCAAAGTCACAAGGATCAGAATTGCAGCAGCACCCTTGGCGAAGCGCTGGATGAAGACGTCGATGAAGGCTTTGGCCTTGACCCGTAACTCCTCGGCAACCGGCAGGAACAGGAGCTCACGCGTCGCCTGGTCCACAGAGTGACGGAAACTGTTTTCGCCCAGATACAGAACCCACACCAGGGGATAGACCATTGCGACAACAGGTGACATGACTATCGCCACAACCACCGCGAGTTGGGCCAACATGACAGTACTCGGCAACACCCTCATGCCGAAACCGACGCCGAGGGAACGGTGGATGCGACCGGTGAAGATCATCTGGAAGAGGAAGCCGACGACTCCCATGAGGGCGAATGCGTAGGCAAACACCGCCGTTCTTTCATCAAGCGCCTCAGTGTGCTGTTCAACGTACCAATTGAATTGCCATGCCACAAGCTGCCCGATCATGACCGAAGCCAACATCAGGAGCCCTATCAACGCCAGTAACCGGGATCCCCGCAGCGTGCGAAGGCCGCCCCGGGCCTCCTCGTAGCGGATGCGGCGGCGAGTTCGCGGAGTCGCCGGCGCGGGTCCTCGCATGCGCTCGATAAACACAACCAAAAGTGGCAAGCTGAGCAACACGGCGGCCGCCGCGAGCAAGGTGAATCGGGTCCCGGCGAATCGGGTCACCGCAGCGGCGAGCAGTCCCCCAAACATGGCACCCAGGAGACCACCGGCACCGATGAAGGCGAAAAGGCGGCGCGCCTGCCGAGGATCGAAGACCTGGTTGGCATAGGTCCAGAATTGAGAGACCGCGATGGCGAAGGCCATGCCCAGCCAAACATAGTAGAGAACAGCAACCCATTTTTGGCCGAGGCCAAGGAGATAGAAGAAGAGAACCAGCCCGAGCACGTGAAGGAGGGTCACTGCCAGGATCAACATCGGCAACCGAACTCGTGCGGCCGCCCGTGAGTAGACAATCAGAACCGGCAGCGAGACTGCGGCCACCGCCAGATATACCCAGGGGAGGTTCTCCGCGCCCAAAGCGTCGATATAGGTTGCCTGCCGGACGGTTTTAGCCGCAAAATGAACCGTGGTGAGAATTAGAAAGTTCAGGAAGAACAGCCAGGCGAGGGGGCCCTCTCCGGCTTGAATTCCAAAGACGGCGCTCCCGAGACCACGACGCGGACCGGTAACGTTCCCCGGACTTTCAGGGAGTCCACTGCGGCCCGCCCAATTCAAACTTGAAATCCTCGATCTCACGCTCCTCACGGTAACCCGGCGAAGCGCTGCAGGCAATGGGCTTCTGACCGCCGACCGCAATTCGGCAAGTAACGTCTCCGAATACAGTCAACCGAGATCGCTCGTCAATGAATCTTAGTTACCGAGACTAAGAAAGATGGAGGGCGGGCTCAATTTGAGATCTTAGTCGACTTTTATAAGAAATCTTACTCGAGGGGGTTGACAATCGATCGATCCACAATTATATTCGCGTTAGCACTCTAGTAGTTAGAGTGCCAATAAACTGCAATAACTCGAAAGGAGAGAGTCACATGAAGGTCAAACCTTTGGGTGATCGAGTGCTACTGAAGCGCGTCGAAACCGATGAAGAGGTTCGCGGAGGCATCATCATCCCGGATACCGCCAAAGAGAAGCCGCAAGAGGCAGAGGTGGTCGCAGTTGGCGACGGCAAAATGGACGATGACGGCAAGCGTCTGCCCATGAGCGTCAAGAAAGGCAACCGCGTCCTCATCGGCAAGTACACGGGCCAGGACATCAAGATCAACGACGAGGAGCACACCATCGTCCGCGAGGACGAAATCCTCGCCATTATCGAGAAGTAGGTAGGAGGCGAAAATGTCAGGAAAACAAATCGTTTATGGCGAGGAGGCCCGCAGCAAGGTGCTGGCGGGTGTCAACAAACTCGCGAACGCAGTCAAGGTCACTCTCGGTCCCAAGGGTCGTAATGTCGTGCTCGAGAAGAAGTTCGGTTCGCCGACCATCACCAAGGACGGCGTGACCGTAGCCAAAGAGATCGAACTCGCCGACGGACTCGAGAACATGGGCGCGCAGATGGTCCGCGAGGTTGCTTCGAAGACCTCCGACGTGGCCGGTGACGGTACCACCACGGCGACTGTTCTCGCCCAGTCTATTTATCGCGAGGGCATCAGGAATGTCACCGCCGGCGCCAATCCGATGGACCTCAAGCGCGGCATCGACCAGGCGACCAAGGTCGCGGTAGAGGCCATCAGCAAAATTTCCAAGCCGGTCGAGGGAGATGCGGTGGCCCACGTCGGCACCATCTCCGCCAACTCCGACTCCGAGATCGGCGAGATCATTCGCGAGGCCATGGAAAAGGTCGGTAAAGACGGCGTGATCACGGTCGAAGAGGCCAAGGGTCTCGATACCACCCTCGAGGTGGTCGAGGGCATGCAGTTCGATCGCGGCTATCTCTCGCCCTACTTCGTAACCGACGCCGAGCGCATGGAAGTCGTGCTCGAAAACGCGGTGATTCTCATCTTCGAGAAGAAGATCTCGAACATGAAGGACCTGCTGCCGATCCTCGAGAAGACCGCCCAGCAGGGCAAACCCCTCCTGATCATCGCTGAGGACGTCGAGGGCGAGGCTCTCGCGACCCTGGTGGTCAACAAGCTGCGCGGCACCCTCAACATCTGTGCCGTCAAGGCCCCGGGTTTCGGCGACCGCCGCAAAGCCATGCTCGAGGACATCGGGATCCTCACCGGTGGCAAGATGATCTCCGAGGATCTCGGCATCAAGCTCGAGAACGTGACCTGGGAAGATCTCGGCACCGCCAAGAAGATCGTCATCAACAAGGATGACACCACGATCGTGGTCGACGACGACGACGAGGCCAAGCACGAAGCAGTCCTTGGGCGCGTCAGCCAGATCAAGAGGCAGGTCGAGGACACCACCTCGGACTACGACCGCGAGAAGCTCCAGGAGCGCCTGGCCAAGCTGGTCGGCGGCGTGGCGCAGATCAAGGTCGGCGCCGCTACCGAGACCGAGATGAAAGAGAAGAAGGCCCGTGTCGAGGATGCGCTACACGCCACCAAGGCGGCTGTCGAAGAGGGCATCGTGCCCGGCGGCGGCGTCGCACTTCTGCACGCCATGGATGCGGTCGAGAAGCTCGTCGGAAAGACCTCCGACGACATCCAGACCGGTGTCAAGATTCTGCTCCGTTCTCTCGAGGAGCCGACCCGGCAGATCATCCTCAACACCGGTGTCGAAGAGGCAGCGGTGATCGTCCGCGAGCTCCGCTCGAAGGGCGGCAACATCGGCTACGATGCGGCCACCGGCGAGATTGCCGACATGGTCAAGGCCGGCGTTATCGATCCGGCCAAGGTCACCAAGAACGCCCTTCTCAACGCTGCTTCGATTTCCGGCCTACTCCTCACCACCGAGGCACTGGTCGCCGAAATTCCCGAAGAGAAGAAGGAAATGGCCATGCCCCCAGGCGGCATGGACGGTATGGGCGGAATGGGCGGAATGTACTGATAAGTTCTCGCCTATCGAGAAACTCAACCCGGGCCGAAAGGCCCGGGTTTTTTTGCCCCCCGTCCGAGTCCGTGTCCGCGTCCGCGCCCGAAAGATCACTCGACTCGTCATCCGGACGCGGACGCGGACGCGGACGCGGGCGCGGACACGGGTTCAGGGGGAATAAAGCAACACCCACAAGCTTTTCCCGTACAATCTATGGGGCACCCGGAGAGATCCGGACCAATCCGAGACACAAAGGAATGAACGCTGATGATCCAGCTCAGGTCGAGATCTCTGTTTGTACGCAGTGCGAGCGCGCTCATCGCACTTTACGCGGCGGTGTTCGTAGCCGGCTGCGGCGGCGAAGCGAACGGTCACGGGGCGAACGGGCACGGCAAAAACGGAGATGGCGAAAAGGAAGAGCCTGCGATCGCAGTTCGCGCCGGCGAGGTTGTTCGTGAACCTATTTTTTCCCTCTACTCGACCTCCGCAACCCTTCGCGCCGACCGGCAAGCGACAGTCATCGCTCGCACCCGTGGAGTCGTACGTCGTCTCGCTGTAGAAGAGGGCGACCGGGTCGGAGCCGAGCAACCGCTCGCCTATCTCGAGGACGACGAGCAACAAATTGCCGCCGCCCGCGCTCGCACGACGGAAGAGACTGCTCGCCGAGACCACGAACGCCTGGCAGGCCTGTACGACCGCGGGCTGGTGAGCGTCGACGAGTTCGAAGCAAGCCGCCGCGACGCCGAAGACGCGGCCCACGCCCTCGAACTCGCCGAACTCGAGCTCTACCGCACAGTCATCCGAGCGCCGATCGCGGGCGTCGTGGTGACCCGCCACCTCGATGTCGGCGCCACCGTCTCCGACGGAACGCCGGTCTACGACCTCGCCGATCTCCAACCGCTCTACGCCGACATCAACATCCCCGAACGCCACGTCACCCGCCTGGGACCGGGGCAAGAGGTTCGATTGACTGCCGATGCGACTGGCGACGAAGCGAACGCAATTATCGAGCGCATCGCGCCGGCGGTGGATCCCGCGACCGGCACCGTCAAGGTCACGGTCGCGGTCGAGGGCGGATCCGGACTCAGGCCGGGCGCATTCGTCCGGGTCGATATCGTCACCGACACCCACGCTGACGCTCTCGTTGTTGCCCGCTCAGCGCTGGTCGCCGAGGGACGCCGATGGCACCTCTACCGGCTCGCCGACGACGATTCGTCGGTCGAGCAGATCGAGGTCGAGCTCGGCTTCGAAACCGGCGATCGCATCGAAATCGCTGGGACAACAGACCCCTCCGTCGATATCACTCCGGGTGAGAGCGTTGTCATCGTCGGCGCACCCGCCCTTTCCGACGGGGCAAAAGTCCGCGTCATGACGGACGCTGATGCCGAGCCGACACCGAAACCGGTCGAGCAGGAGGGTTGATGCACCTCCGAATGGATGTTCTCAACCGGTCACCGGGGATCTGACCAGTGCTCCCGCGCTTCGCCGTCAACCGTCCGGTCACCGTGCTCATGGCCACCCTTGCAGTGTCTACCTTTGGTCTGCTTGCGGTGCAAAACCTGCCCGTCGACCTGCTTCCGGATCTCTCCTACCCCACCCTCACGATTCAGACCGAGTACCCGGACGCCGCTCCGGAGACTGTGGAACAGTTCGTCACCCGTCCCGTCGAGGAGGCGGTAGGGGTGATTCCCGGGGTTCGGGAGATGCGATCGCAGTCGCGCTCCTCACTGTCAGAAGTCGTCCTTGAATTCGAGTGGGGCGAGTCGATGGACACCGCCGGCCTCGATGTTCGCGAACGTCTCGGACTGGTCGAACTGCCACGCGAGGCGGAGATTCCACGCGTCCTCCGCTTCGATCCGTCGCTCGAGCCCATCATGCGGCTCGGTTTCCACGGTGACCGCGATCTCGACGAACTGCGCCAGCTCGCCGACCGCTGGCTCAAACCGAGGCTCGAGGCGGTGGTCGGAGTCGCTGCCGCCAAGGTCCGGGGCGGGCTTGACGCAGAGATCGTTGTCGAAGCCGATGAGGATCGCCTCGCTGCGCTCGGGCTGACGCCGGCCGACCTCGCCGTCGCTCTTCGCCAGGAGAATGTCAATCAACCCGGTGGTACCCTTCGCGATTTCAATGCCATCTACCTCGTCCGCACGATGCACGAATTTGAAGACCTTGAACAGATTCGTCGCACCGTGGTACGGGAGACACACTCCGGCAGAGTCAGGGTGGAGGATGTGGCCCGGGTCTTCCGCGGCCATCGCGACCGCGACGAAATCACCCGGCTCGGGGGCCGAGAGGTGGTGGAGGTCGATCTCCACCGTCAGGGAACGGCCAACACGGTGGCAGTCGCCCTGGCGGTCCAGGAGCGGCTCGAGGAGCTGCGCCGGGAAATGCCCAGCGATCTGCATATCGAGACGCTCACCGACCTCTCCGCCTACATCACCGCCGCGATCCAGATGGTGTGGTCGGCGGCGTGGATAGGTGGCCTGCTGGCGATTCTGGTTCTCTTTTTCTTTCTTCGCGATCTCCGCGCCACGGCGATCATCGCCCTGACCATTCCCGTTTCGGTTGTCGCGACCTTTCTCTTCATGGACCGGGCGGGAGTTTCTCTCAACATCATGTCGCTGGGAGGACTTGCCCTCGGCATCGGCATGTTGGTGGACAACTCGATCGTCGTCCTCGAGGCCATCGACAGGCGTCGTGCCGAGGGTTTGGAGAGAGCCCAGGCCGCGATCAAAGGTGCCGGTGAGGTGGCCGGCGCCGTAACCGCAGCCACCCTGACCACGGTTGCAGTGTTCTTCCCAATCGTCTTCGTGCAGGGCGTCGCCGGGCAACTCTTTCGCGATCAGGCCGTCACCGTCTGCCTGTCGCTCACCACCTCGCTGATCGTTTCACTGACCCTCATTCCGGCGCTATCGGGTTTCTCCGCACGCTCGGGATTCGAGAGCGCCTCGCGTTTTGCAGGTCACCGCCGGGACGAGGGCGCGCCCCTGCCCTTTACCTTCCGTTTCGCATCCTTCGAGCTCGAACCGATCGGCAATGGGCGTTCATTGATCAGCCGCGCCGCCACGGTCGTGACATTTCCAGTTCGCCTTCTGCTCCTTTTCGCGATGCTGGCTGTTGGCGCCGTGTGGTGGACCTTCAGTCGCGTTTTTCAAATCGTGGCCGCACCTCTGGGCGGGGTTCTCGATGGCGTCGGCCGCGCCTATCCGGCAGCGCTGACCAATGCCCTGCGGCGACGATGGATCGTGTTGACCGCCGCCGCCGCAGTCTTTGCGGCGTCGTTGATGGTCATTCCGAGTCTCGGCACCGACCTGGTGCCCGATCTGGCTCAAGGTGAGTTTGCTTTCCAACTTCGGTTGCCGGAGGGTACGACTCTCGAGGCGACCGCCGAATTGGTCGACCGGATCGAGGCCATGCTGGTGGACGATTCCGCTTTCGCCTCTATTTTCTCGATGGTGGGCAGTCTTCCATCGACCGCTTCCGGACGCCTCACCCTGGGCGAAAACCTGGCCCAGATCAATTTCCGGATGAATGCCGAAGCCGATGCCGACGATGAGGCGGCCGCAGTCATACGGGTCCGAGAGGCCATCGCTCGTTTCCCGCGCGCGGAATCCGAGCTCGTCAGGCCCGCGGTTCTCTCGGTCCGGCCACCAATCGCCGTGCAGATTTTCTCGGACGATCTCGTCGAGCTCGACCAGGCTTCTGAAGCAGTCCGCAATACTCTCGAAGAGCTCCCTGAGGTCCGCGATGTGGCCACCACCTCGGAGCCGGGGAGCCCGGAAATTCTGATAGAGCTCGACCGCGAACGAGCCGCAGCCCTCGGCGTTTCGGCCGAGGACGTCGGTTCCGCGATGCGGACTAAGATCCGCGGCGACGTGGTCGGCGAGTTCCGGGAGGGCGAAGAGCGCATAGATATCCGGCTGCGTGCGGGTGAACGGTTCCGTTCGCTGGCATCTGGGGTCGAGGCTTTGCGAATTATTCTGCCCGGAGGCACGACGGTGCCTGTTTCGGCGGTTGCCGAGGTAGTGACCGGGCGCGGTCCAGCGGCGATCTATCGTTATTCCGGCGCCCGGGTGGCCGAAGTCACCGCCCTGCCCACGACACGGGACCTCGGTGGCGCGCTGACTGCGGTCAACGAGGCGGTGTCGGGCCTTACGCTCCCTGCCGGTGCGAGGACAGAGCTTTCCGGTCAGAACGATGAGCTCGCGGTCAGCTTCAATTCCTTGAGGTTGGCGATGGCGCTTGCGACCTTCCTCGTATATGTGGTGATGGCATCGCAGTTCGAGTCGTTGATCCACCCATTCGTGATTTTGATGGCGGTGCCGCTGGGGGTGGTGGGCGTCGTCGCCGCGCTCGTTCTGACCTCGAACTCGGTCAGCGTACTGGTGCTTATCGGCGCCATCATGCTCGCCGGCATCGTCGTCAACAACGCCATCGTGCTGGTCGACGCCGTGAATCGACGGCGACGTGAAGGCCAGGATATCGACCAGGCGCTGATCGGTGCCGGCGGGGAGCGGCTGCGACCGATCCTCATGACTACCGCGACAACCGTCCTCGCGCTGTTTCCGATGGCTCTTGGACTGGGTGCCGGCGACGAGCTTCGCGCTCCCCTGGCCATCACCGTGATCGGTGGACTGACGGTTGCGACCATCCTGACGCTCATCGTGATCCCGTGCATCTATCGAATACTCGGTTCGGCACCGGTGAGAACCCGGGTGAATGAGGAATTAGGAATTAGGAATTAGGAATTAG
>Ga0224513_10000438_pt1 | contig 15375 bp, 11 predicted proteins | sample SF_May12_sed_USG_5_FD_169109 | JGI IMG/M metagenome (GOLD analysis project Ga0224513, IMG submission 169109) | Sediment microbial communities from San Francisco Bay, California, United States - SF_May12_sed_USGS_21 | ecosystem: Environmental > Aquatic > Marine > Sediment | place: USA... | reverse complement strand
TAGCGGCGCACGATTTCGCGCTTGCCTGCCTCCTGCGCCGCGGCGTCGTTGATGATCGCAAAACCCGCGCGGTTCACTCCCATATCGGTAGGTGACTGGTACATCGACTCGCCTGTGATCTTTTCGAGGATGCGGCGGAGCAGCGGAAATGCCTCGATGTCCCGGTTGTAGTTGACGGATCGTTCGTCGTGGGCCTCGAGATGGAATGGATCGATCATGTTCACGTCGTGAAGCTCGGCAGTCGCCGCCTCATAGGCGGCATTCACCGGGTGGCGCAGAGGCAGATTCCAGATCGGAAACGTTTCGAATTTGGCGTACCCTGAGCGCACGCCACGCTGATGTTCGTGGTAAACCTGCGACAGACAGGTGGCCATCTTGCCGCTGTTGGGTCCCGGGGCATTGACCACTACGAGTGGCGCGTCGGTTTCGATATATGGATTCAATCCATAGCCCTCGTCACTCACGACCCGCGCCACGTCGAATGGGTAGCCTTCAATCGGGCGGTGGATATAGACACGGATTCCGCGTCGCTCAAGCTGGTTACCGAATTTCTCGGCAGCGGGTTGACCTTCGTATCGCGTGATCACCACTGCTCGTACCTCGAGCCCTCGTTCGCGAAGGTCATCAATCAGCTTGAACGTGTCGGCGTCATAGGTGATTCCAAAATCGGCCCGAACCTTGCGGCGCTCGATGTCGCCTGCGTAAACGCAGAGGATGATCTCGGTCTGGCTGGCGAGCTGTTGCAATAGCCGCATTTTGACGTTTGGGTCGAATCCCGGCAGCACTCGCGCTGCGTGGTAGTCGTAAAGGAGCTTGCCGCCGAACTCCAGGTGCAGCTTGCCGCCCACCTGGCGCATCCGATCGAGAATGGCCTCACTCTGCTCGGCCAGATAGCGTTCATTGTCAAATGCAACTTCCGGCGCTCGGTCGAAGGCCATGACACCTCCCAAACGATCTCTGTGAACGCGAGAATAGCAGGGTCATCTCAAAAATTCGGATTCAGGCTGTGACGCTCTCGGGATCGATCGGACAGTCGCCATCAACCTCCGTGGCGAGGTGCGGGCTGACACAATTTGTGAATGCGGGCCGGTTCCCATTGGAGGCGGGTTACGATGGAGATATGACGAACCCGTCACTCGTCTTTGCCACTGATAGCTACGGCTACCTTCAGGAGAGTCTTTGCAGCTATGGTCACTGTGAGGCGGGGGAGTTGCAGACCCGGCAGTTTCCGGACGGAGAGCGATATCTTCGCGTTTTGACGGAGAGCGTTGGCAGGGACGTCGTGGTGCTTGGCGGAACGATCAACGATGCCGACACGCTCACCCTCTACGATCTCGCCTGCGCCACAGTTGGGGCGGGTGCGCGAACCCTGACTCTTGTCATTCCGTTTTTTGGCTATCAGACAATGGAACGGCGTGTGAAGAAGGGTGAGGTCGTGGTTGCAAAGACCCGCGCAAGGCTCTTTTCCTCGATTCCTCCCGCCGGGTTGGGAAACCGGGTGGTACTGATGGATCTCCACAGTGAGGGAATTCCTCACTACTTTTCCGGAGAGGTTCGACCCGTTCACCTTTCCGCCCGACCTCTGTTACTCGACGAGATTCGGCGGGTGGGAGGGGAAGAATTCGTGCTCGGCGCCACCGACGCCGGCCGGGCGAAGTGGGTCGAGTCGCTCGCCAACGACCTTGGCGTTGAGGGTGCGTTTATTTTCAAGCGGCGCCATGACGACGGTACGACCGAGGCGGCGTCAATGAATGCGGACGTGCGTGGGCGTAAGGTCGTCATATTCGACGACATGATCCGAACAGGGGGATCGTTGATCGGTGCGGCCACGGCCTACCTCGATGCCGGCGCCAGCGAGACGGCCGCGGTCGCGACCCATGGCGTTTTCCCCGGGGAGGCATTCCGCCGACTAGCCGACAGTCGCCTCTTCACCCACATCGTTTGCACCGACAGTCACCCACGATCGCTCGAGCTGGCAGAGGAACCGCAGCTCGACGTGGTCTCGGTTGCGGGAATCTACGCCGAGTTTCTCAGCGCGTAGGGTTCTCTGTCCCTCGGGCTTCACGTCGGTTTTTCCGGTGCTCGAAGGGCGGGACACAATCGGCCAGAGTAATGGGCGAAGAATAGATCTGCTCGTACTCCATGATCACCTCCCGCGACGAGATGGCAACGTGGACGCATTCGCCGGGATCCCGGGAATTCAGGGTGGCGCAGAATTCATGTTTGTCGGAGGGTGCGACCCTGCCCTCAATCATGGTGTTGATGCCGAGGACCTCCCCGTTACAGTTGATCAGTGGCCCGCCGCTCGATCCGGGAAGGACGTCCGTATTGTGGAAATGACCGGCAAGCGATCGAGGACTTCGCCGGCTTCGGACCTCAACTGGAAGCTTCTCAGCCACAGCAAAAGGAGACCGTTGGAATGCCGCCTGATCTGGGCTTGATAATTCGGTGGAGGCGCGACTCCCCATACTTTTCGAACATTCAGATCGGGCCACCCGATGGAATACACAGACTCGACGCCGGCTTCGCAACATTCCGGAGGGGCGAACCTGGCGGCGCGGACCTCGGCGCCGGCCGGAATCTCGACCTCGAGAATCGCAAGGTCCTTCTGAGGGTTTCGAGACACGACCTGAACGGCGTTTGACCATTTCGGGCTACAGGGAGAAGAGGAATCGCCGAACCCCACCCGAAGCTCACAGGTCTCGTCACCACAGGTGACGATGTGGGAATTGGTGGCGATCGCCGCCTTTCGTCCTTCGTTCGTTAGCTTGATAGCAATGCCGGAGCCACGTCGCATGCGCTGGCGGGGGCACTTACCCGGAGGCCATGAGACCCCTCGGCTCTTTTACCCGCACCGTCGCATATCAGGAGTCCATCGCCAATTCCGGCAGACCCTCCGATGAGACACTGAATCCCTCAGGTGATTTCTCCGCGATTCCGGTGTTGGAGCCGGCCGGTAAATCGTAGGCGCCGCTGCTGGCGGTCGCCACTAGAGAGCATAGGAAGAGGCCGAATCGGCGTGCCATCTGGGAATACCGTAGGTCTCGTGTCGAAAAGAGGGATCTGCGAATGAAGGCCGTTTCATCACCGCGCGATTCGCGACTTTTTGGAATGACCGATTTCCCAGACATTTGATCGTATGTACGAAAATGTCTCGGAATTGATTCGGGGGTCCTGAATATTGGCCTCGCGATGAGACTTCTGTGATCTTCTGATCGCTTTCAGGTCATTCTGGAAAGGCCGATAGTTGGGAGGCATCCATGAGGTGGAGTTGGTCCCCCGATGCAACAACAGCAGGTTCGTCACGGAAATCGGGTTCACTAGCAGCCACCCTCGATCGCTCGAGTCGGCCGTCGACCGCACCTCGATGTTGTCTGGATATCGGGAATGTTCCGCTTTTCCTCAGCGCTTCGCTCTTACAAAGAAACCCTGGAACTCTGAGGCTTGGCTTCTTCGGTCGATCTCGTGGAGTCGGGCGTCAGCCTCGACCCGAGGCCGAGAATTCTGAAGCCGGAAGCTTCGAACTCTTTGACCATCGGCGGATTGATTCGGCGAACGGCGGCCACCAGCTGGTGCGCGTCGGCATCCTGCCGGGCGGCGAGCAGGGTTTCTGCGAGGAGGAGGCGGTTGTACAGCTTGTACATTCCAAAATCCACCTCCATGAAACTGAGCCGATTGTCAGACTCACGGAGTTGTTTCTCGGCAGCGCCGAAATCTCCCTCGATTGCCAGGCGGACCCCTCGCAGATGAGGTGTTAAGGCCTGGAACGCCAGACTGAGGTCCAAATCACCGCTCTTCTCCGCTTCGCCGAGAATCCACTCCGCTTCGTCTTCGAGGGCCGTCGCTGTCTCCCAGTCGCCGGTGCGGCAAGCGGCACGGTGGGTGATGATTGCTGCGAAACTGTTTTTGAAGCCTGCTACGCACTCGCTGCCACGTTCATCCAGGACCTGGCGCCATTCGCCGCGTTGCGCTAACTCCGCGAAATGGGTGCGGCATTCCATCCCGAACGCGATTCCCTTTGGCATCTCCTCGGCTCGACCGCGCTCGATGACTCGGTAAGCTCCTTCGAAGTCGCCGCTATATGATTTCAGAATCGCTAAGTGAATATATGAAGCCCAGAAATCGCGTTTGATTTCGATAGCCCTGTTGAGTGAATCCTCCGCTTCGTCGTAGCGGCCGGTTGTGATGTACAGCTCGCCCAGAGAGTCGTGTGGATTGGCCTGGTCGGGAGCGATGAAGCGGTAGCTCTTGAATGATTCTTCAGCCTCGGCAAATCGCCCCTGCATCATCCGGATGTAGCCCAGCATGTTGTAGGCGATGACCCAATTCGGGTCGAGCTCCAGAAGTTCCTCGTAGAGGCGCTCTGCGTCGTTGAGGTGATCCCCGTCCTCGAAGTTCACCTGTTGCCAGGCCTCCATCGCCTTTCTTTCCAGCATGTAGGGGTCGTTGGGATGCTCTCTGATGCACTCATCGAGCAAGCGGGCAGCCTCGTCAGGTTGGTCGTTTCGTACGGCGCGCCAGTGTTCGATGAAGAATTTTTCCCGTGGCGTCAACGTCGAGAGGTCTGCGGTCATCAACTCGTCGACAAATCGAGATGCCTGATCCGAGTTTTCTCTCATGAGCAACTGTGTGATGCGCCACTTCGCGATGAGTAAGTCGGGGTCGAGCTCATGAGCTAGTTGGAAGTGTCGGAGGGCTTCCCGAAAATAGAACTTATTCAAATCCGCCTGCCCGGCTTCAATCTCTGAAAAGGCTTGTGTTGACGATGTCGTCCACTCGGGTGTTCGCGGCAGAGCGATCAAGGTCACACCCGCTGTAGCAAGCGCAACGATGGCGAAAGCCAGCCAAATCCAACGTTTCATGGGATCTCCGCTTCGGCGTCCTTTGGAAAGGACTCGGAATCAGGCCTTGACTGGATTGGACCCTTCACATGTCCGGTACGCAGTCTGGAATCAAAGGTTCTATCTCGGGGAAGGAATCGAAGTGAACCGTCTGTCAACGATCATTGTGGATCGAGAGGGCTTCGGGGTATGCTTGAATTGCTGACTACCGGGAGGACATCATGAAGGAGAGGCGTTCCGAGGCCGATCGACGCAAAGGGAGAGACCGACGCAGCGGTGTGGATCGCCGTCGAAACGAAGGTGGGACGGCGCCGAGCGGCGAGGACCGCCGACGCGGAAAAGATCGCCGCACCGGGGAACGACGAAGCGGTGCCGATCGCCGGCACAAAGCAGAGTCCGCCGACGAGAACTGACCTCTCAGTGAGGTCTCAATCCGTGCGACGGGTGTAGGAATTTCCTGCGTCAACGGCCCACCGGATAACCGGGCCACTCGTACTCGTTGGCGACGGCCGCGAAAAGCCCAAGGTTCAGCCAGCGCCCTCCGTCCGAGCTCACCATTACGACCGCGCCCTTGTGATTTTCCACCGGCGAATTGGTACAGAGTCAGAGACTGGTAGGGTGGATCCTCACACAAAGACTCCGCCCTACGCAGGGCGGTGCTTGGCTCGATATTGATGGAATTTGAAAAACCCTGGATCTTGGCGGGAAAATTCAGCAGCAGCTGGGATTGAAGGGAGGACGCTTGGATTGTCGGAGGATGGAGCCTCTGCCCGACTTCAGGAGCTTTTTAGCTCCTCGGCGGTCTTCTCGACCTCAGACCAGACGCGCAGCAGGTTCTCGCCGCAAATCTTGCGGACGTCCGGCTCACTGAGGCCACGGCGCAGCAGCTCCTCGATGAGGTTCGGATATGTCGAGACATCCTCGAGACCGGTCGGGGCCGAGGAGATGCCGTCGAAATCCGAACCGATCCCGACATGGTCGATGCCGACCAGCTCGATGACGTGCTCGATGTGGTCCGCGACGTCGCTGACGCTCGTCTCGACCTTCGGGTTCTGCTCATAGTAAAGGGCGATGCGGTCGTTGAACTCCGGGCTGCCCATGGCGACGTCGTTCTCCTCCATGTACTGGCGCATGGTCGCCCACAGTTCGGTTGACTGTTTTTGGGCGGCCTCCGAGAGGAAACCGGGTGCGTATGCGATCTGGATGACCCCACCTTTTTCGGCGAGCAGCGTGATCATCTCGTCGGTCATGTTGCGTTCGAACCCGGGAGTGAAATGGCGGCAGCACGAATGGGACGCGATCATCGGCGCCTTCGAGAGCTCGATCGCCTGGAAAAAGGTGTCGTCGGTGACATGCGAAATGTCGACCATGATTCCAAGCCGGTTCATCTCGGCGACGACCTCGCGGCCGAAGGGGCTGAGACCGCCCGAGGGGCGATCGGTGGAGTATGACGAATCGCAGATCAGATTTGGCTCTGAGTGGGAGAGGGTGATATAGCGGACGCCGCGGTCGTAGAAGTGCTGCACGGCCGACAGATCATCCTCGATCGCGGCGCCGTTTTCGATGCCCATCGGCAGGGCGAAGATCCCTTCGGCGAAGAGGGAACGCACCTCGTCAACGGAGCGAGCAATCGCGAAAGAGTCGGGCGCCTGTGTCGCGATACCCTCGACGATGTCGATGAGTTCGTCCGCCAACTTCCGCCCGCCGCCAGTCTCCTGCAGCGACGCCGGGACGTAGATCGACATGAAGGCGGCATCGAGACCGCCCTCCCTGGCGCGTACCAGGTCGAAATGACCGTCCTCCGTACGAACAGTGACATCGTCGGGCTTTTCCTGCAGCCGGTAGGGGAGGTCGATATGGGTGTCAACGGTCAGAGTCTCCTGCGCGAGGCGCATCGCTTCGGCACGGAAATCGGTTTCAGAAGCCAGTTGATCCTGGGTCTTTTGGCACCCAATCGAGAGCATTACGATCGGCAGCAGTGCCGCCAGAAAACTGCGTTTCAAGTTCACGTGCCTTCCTCCGCCGTGGGAGTGTACTCCTTCCCAGCCGAAAACAAGAACCGTCCTGGTCGAATTTTTCGTGGTGTTAGGATATGGCGTCCGGGAGGCAGTTTGGAAAGTAGATTTATGCATTTTGCCAGGCAGTTCGTTCAATTCGGGATAGTGGTCACTTTCGTGACGTCTGGCGCAGTGAGCCTGCAGGCGGTCCAGCCGATGCCAGCCGACCACAAAGGCCGGCCGCTGTATCAGGCGGGTGTGGTGGCAGTGAAGCTCAAGGCGGATTCGGCACAGATTGCGGCCAAGGCCCTGCCGCTTCGATTCGGCATTTCCTCGCTCGACACGGTTTCCGACGAGCTCGGTGTGGTACGGGTGGAGCCGATGATCCGCTTGCGGTTCAGCAAGTCTCGATCCGATCTGCCGGACCTCTCCCGGATCTTTCGGGTCACCCTTCCTGATGGGGCGGACGTTCGACGTGCGGCCCGGCTCTTCGGCGGCGACCCTGCGGTCGCGTATGCCGAACCGATTCCGGCCCACTACGTCGACGAAACGCCGGACGATCCCGATTTCAACCGCCAGCCCTTTCTCAGCCAGATCATGGCCGAGGCGGCCTGGGATGTACACAAGGGGGAAGAGGGCGCCGAGGTGATCGTCGGCATCGCCGACTCGGGTGTGGCATGGCGCCACGAAGATCTGGTCGACAACATCTATCAGAATCTTGGTGAGGATGCGGATGGTGACGGCAGGGTGATCGAAGAGTCTGGAGACTCCTGGGTCTTCGACCCCGGCGACGTCAACGGCATCGACGACGACGGCAATGGCTACCCGGATGACTTCGTCGGCTGGAACTTCCTCAACGACGACGAGCTGGAGGACAACGATCCCGACGATCCTGGCAGCCACGGAACCCATGTCGCCGGACTCGCGGCCGGTCGGACCGACAACGGTGTCGGAATTTCAAGCATCAGCTGGAACGTGAAGATTCTGACCGCCTCGGCGTCCAACACCGCTTCCGATGGTACTCTCGAGCGGAGTCTGAGCAGCGTCGTCTATCTGTCGGAGAACGGCGCTGACATCATTAATATGAGCTGGGGCGGCGACGGCACTTCGCAGTTTCAGCAGGAAGTCATGGAATACGCCAGCGGTCTTGGCAGCCTTTTGGTCGCGGCAGCGGGCAACGAAAGAACCGCGGATCTTCACTTCCCGAGCGCCCTGCCGGGGGTGGTGAGCGTCGGGTCGGTCGGCTCGTCCGATCGGTTGGCCAGCTACTCGAATCGTGGCATCAGTCTCGATGTCCTGGCGCCGGGTGGAAGCGGAATCAGTGGTTTGCGCAGCACCGTCCCTCCGTCCTCGTACCGGAGTGAGAGCGGGACCTCGATGGCCTCTCCAGTAGTGGCCGGGGTGTTCGCCCTCCTGAAGTCCAGGAACCCCTCGTGGTCCAACCAGCAGCTCATCCAGCAGATTCTCGGGACCGCCGATTCGGTCGACGAACTCAACCCTACCTTTGTTGGCCTGATCGGCGAGGGCCGCGTGAACGCCTATAGAGGGCTCACTGATCAACCGTCGTTGTCCGAGCCCGAGCTCCGGCTCGAAGTCACGAGCGTGGAAATCGTCGACGACAGCGGCGACGGTTCGCTCGAGGCTGGTGAGGGTGGGGAGATTGTGGTCGCCCTTAGGAACTACAGTCACCTCGCAAGCAGTACGGCGGTCACCCTGACCCTACAAACCGATTCGCCATACCTCGAGGTTTTGGATGAAAGCATGGTCGTTGGTGTCACGGCGGACATGGCTGACGAGTTGCCGAGTACGTTCTCGATACAGGTTGTTCCGGAAGCGCCCTCCGGATCGATCAGTCTTTCCCTGGCAGCCGAGGCGTCGGACGCTTCGGTATCGCCCCACAGTGAGCTCGATCTCGAGGTCTTGATAGCCGGAGGCGGCCTCCTGGTGTGGGAGGGTACGGAGGCAGCGCCAACGTTCAGCGGTCAATATCTCCGTGACGAGTTGATTTCCCGCGGATTTGACGTGACATATGTCGCCGGAGAGTTCCCGCCGGGCCTGGTCGGATTCGACGGAGTGTTTCTTTCCTTCGGTAACGCTGGTCTCGACTTCGTGGAGCCGTTTGGCCCACCCTTTGCTGCGCGGCTTGACGCGGACTGGAAGGTGGATGCGATCAAGAATTACCTCGAGTCGGGTGGGCGGCTCTTTCTCGAAGGCAGCGACACCCTTGGCTTCGATATCTATGAGATCGGCAGGACGGATCTGTTGCCCCTCTTCGGTCTCGAGGGCGGAGTCGACGGTGATGAAACCCACGAAACCGGCAGTCTCGACGGGCATTCGGGTGCCCTGACCGAAGGGATGCGATTCACCCAGACCAATCAGGACCCGGTTGACTGGATCGACATATTCACAGTGTCAACCGGCCAAGAGGCCTTCACCGAATCCGATTACGGACTCGTTGCAGTCCAATATGACGGACGGTACGGGCAGCGAACGTTTTGTTTTTCCTACACCATTGCCGAGCTGACGGATGGTTCGACGACCCGGAGTGATCTCCTCGATGCAATGATCGAGTTCTTCGACTTCGGTTCGGTAGGACCTGCGCAGAGCGTTCGGCGCGGTGGTCGGCGGGTCGTTTCGGCGGAGACGCGCAAGGACCTGCTTCGCCCATCCCTCGGGGATTGATACTTCGCGGCATCTGACGATTGAAAGCTGACGGGAGACTGAAATGAAGGCTGTCTGGTTTGCAGAATTTGGTGGCTCGCTGACGGTTTCACAGGTGGATGACCCAGCTGTCGATGCCAACGGCGTGATCATCAAGCTCGAGGCGAGCGGGATCTGCCGCAGTGATTGGCATGGCTGGATGGGGCACGATCCGGACATTCGCGTCCTCCCGCACGTGCCGGGGCACGAGTTGGCCGGGACTGTTGAGGAGGTCGGAAACCAGGTCACCCAATGGAAGAGGGGCGATCGCGTGACTGTCCCTTTCGTATGCGCCTGCGGCACCTGCCCAGAGTGCAGCACCGGCAATCAACAGATCTGTGACCATCAAACCCAACCGGGGTTCACCCACTGGGGGTCGTTTGCCCAGTACGTCGCGATTCATCACGCCGATGTCAATCTGGTCGGTTTACCCGAGGACATGAGCTTCGTAACCGCAGCCAGTCTCGGGTGCAGGTTCGCCACTTCGTATCGAGCTGTCGTGGCCCAGGGCGGCGTCAAACCCGGCATGTGGGTTGTTGTTCACGGATGCGGGGGTGTCGGCCTGTCGGCGATCATGATCGCAGCCTCATTAGACGCTCAGGTCATTGCGGTGGACGTCGAGGCGGAAGTTCTGAAACTGGCTCGAGAGGTTGGTGCCGCAGATGTGATCAATGCGAAAGACAACGACGCAGTGGTCGACCAGGTCCTCGCTCTCACCGGTCGAGGGGCAGATGTCTCGATCGATGCCCTCGGCAGCGCGATCACAAGCACGAACTCCATCCTCAGTCTCCGCAAACGCGGCCGTCACGTTCAGGTAGGGCTGCTCGCCGGAGATGACCACCGGCCCCGGCTCCCAATGGAGTACGTCATTAGCAAGGAGCTCGAGATCGTCGGTAGTCACGGGCTGCAAGCGCACCGCTACGAGGAGATGCTCGGGTTGATTTCGACGGGACAGCTCGAGCCGCAGAGATTGATCGGCAACACCGTACCGTTAGAGGCAGCTCCGAAAGTACTCCCCGGGATGAGCAATTTCGGTGCTGTTGGTATCACGGTCATCGATCGATTCTGACCGGACCCTGTTCGAGCTCAACTGACTCCGTCACCTGCCTTCACAGCCGCGCCATCAGAGCTGCGTAAATTTCGATGCCCAACCAGAGGTTTTTGATCCTGAGATTTTCGTTCGGTGCGTGCTGGTTGTTGTCGTGGTTGGCGATAGGAACGACCACTATCGGTGGGGCATCGAGAATCTCCGAAAAAACATAAAGCGGCAGGCTTCCGCCGAGGCTCGGTGTGAGGACGATGGGTCCGTCGACGGCTTCGTCGACAATCTGTGCGATCGCCTTCGAGATCGGCATGTCCATATCGGTCGCAAGTGCCGGATAGCCCATCTTCCACTCGAGCCACACGACCCGGGTATGTTCTCGGCGCGATGCCTCGTTGGGCTCGTCGTGAACGATGTGGAACCCTTGGCTGCGAATGTGTCGCTCGGTCGCAGCGCGCACGGCCTCCGGGGTGACATTCGGTACCAGCCTGAAACCGACGACCGCTTTCGCTTGGGGTGGGATGGCGTTTTTGGCTTTGGCTCCGACCTGTCCGACCGAGAATCCCAGCAGGTTGACCGCCGGGCGGGTGATCCGTTCGGCGAGGGGTGCCGGTTGGCCTTCGGTCCATCCGAGCGCGAGTTCTTGTTTGAGTTTCTCGTCAACTGCTGGCGAGTTTTCGATCGCGGCCGCAGCGGTCGGTCCCAGCGGGCGTACGAGCTCGTCGATGCCGTCAATCAGCAGATTGCCGTCGGCATCACGCATCGAGGTGATCAGGCGTGCCAACGCCATTCCAGGATCGGGTGCCCAGTTGCCGTAGTGTCCGGAGTGCAGACCGACCGACGGACCGTAGGCGGTGACGTGAACTGAAGTCACTCCGCGGACTCCGTAGACGACCTGGGGCAGGCGGGTTTGGTGCATCGGTCCGTCGCAGAACACCCATAGATCTGCGGCCAATAGATCGATGTGTGAGCGAAGGACCTCTGGGATGTGTGGTGAGCTTCTTTCCTCTTCGCCGTCGAGCAGGAGTTTGATGTTGATGCCTGGTTCGATCCCCGCCGCATCGAGGGCATCGAGTGCAGTCAGGAGAGCGATGATCGACACCTTGTCGTCCGAGGTCGATCGGCCGTAGAGCCGCCACTCGGGATTGATCGGAGCCTTCAGGTCGTCGAACGGCACATCTTCGCCGCCGGCCTCGAGGCGCCCCGTCCGGACCACAACCTCGAAAGGATCGCTCGACCACAGCTCGGGCACGACCGCCTGCCCATCGTAGTGTGCGTAGAAGACAACGGTGAGCTTGGCCTCGTTGCTCAAACGCTGTCCGTAAACGACCGGGGGTCCGCCTTCTGCCCGGAGCAATTTGACTTCGAATCGGCGGGCCTCGAGCAGTCCGGTCAGGTGTTTCGCATTGACTTCCATATCCTCGAGATCGGTCGCGGAATTTGGGAGGGTCACGAATTCGGTGAGCTCGCGCAGGATCTCGACCTCGTGTTGTGACCGGAAGAGGCGGACCGCGTCGAGTACTTCTTCTCCGGTATCTTCTCCAGCTTTTACGAAACCGGCGAACAGAATCAACATCGAAGCCAGCGCGCCCAATCGTCGAAACCTCATATCGAACCCTCCCAGTGGAACTTCCAAGTCAGTGCAATGAGGATGTTACTGGAACGCGAGCGCATCGTGCAGTGACCAAAAAAGCAGAAACCTGGCGAGGGGGCATTCGAGAGGTCCTTTTCCTCGCCGAGGGCTTCGAGCAATCTGTGGCACTCTTGTCGGCATGCGGATCTGTGCTTGAGAGCAGAACATTCGAAAAGCGGTCAGACCCATCGAAACTGGGCGTAGTATCTTGATCCGACGGGAGGCAATAGAAAGTGAGTTTCCTGAGTCGGTACTGCGTGGCCTCGATTGTGTTTTCTGCGGTTATCATCGGTGCTTCTTGTGCTCCCGCGTCATTGGAGGAGCCCTACGCATCAGATCCTCGCACGATCGTCTTCGTGCACGGCGCCTGGGGCGGAGGCTGGCAATACACAAAAGTACAACCTCTTCTCGAAGAGGCCGGGTTCGTTGTCTTTCGTCCGACCATGACCGGGCTTGGCGAACGGGTCCATTTGGGTGGCCCGGATGTCGGGCTGTCGACCCACATCGAGGACATTGTCAATGTCCTCGAGTTCGAAGAGCTCGAAGAAGTGGTGTTGGTGGGCCACAGCTACGGCGGTATGGTGATCGCAGGTGTTGCGGATCGTGTGCCGGAGCGGATCGCCAAGCTCGTCTACTTCGACGCCTTCTTGCCCGAGGACGGCGAATCAGTCGCGAGTCTATTCGGCGACGCCATCGACTCGATGGCCACGGCTGGCGGGGGTGGGACCGAGCCCTGGCAACTGGTTCCGAGATGGGTGGAGGAGGGGGAACTGCCCCCGGTCGACGTGCCGCAACCTCTCCTCACCTTCACTGAACCGATCGTCCTCGAAAATCCTGAGGCCGCGCTGGTTCCCGGGGTATTTCTTCTGACGGTAGAAGCGGGAAAAGAGGTCGATGATTTCGATGCCTTTGCCGACCGCGCCCGAGAGCTGGGGTGGGAGGTCGTGAGGATGGAGGGGAGCCACAACCCTCACTGGTACCAGCCGGAGGTTTTCGTCAGAGTCTTCTTGCGGACCCTGCAGTAGGAGACTGAGGGATTCAGGCCTCATGACTCGTGCTAGCATGGACATGAGCTAACGAGACTCAATATCTAAAATAAAAAGAGGATCGAGCATGAAGAATCTCACGAGAGTGACGACCTTGATGATTGTTGCCGGGCTGATAACAGCTGGGTTGGCGGTAGGACCTGTTTCCGGCTCCGAGTCGGCTGCAAAAGTCGAGGTAGACGCCAGTCAAAAGGCGGTTTTGGTGACCGGAGCAAGCACCGGGATCGGCAGGAAGATCACCGAGTTGCTGGCTGCCAGGGGTGTCTTTGTCTATGCCGGCGCGCGCAAAGAGAATGACCTCAATGAGCTCGACGCGATGGACAACGTCCAGTCGATTCGACTCGACGTGACGATTCAGGAAGACATCGATGCGGCCGTCAGGACCATCAGCCATGAAGGGCGGGGATTGTACGGTTTGGTCAACAACGCCGGGGTCGCAATCCTTGCACCTCTTATCGAGGTTGAGGAATCGGAGCTTGACTTCATCTTCGACGTGAATATCTACGGCCCCTACCGAATTTCGAAGGCGTTCAGTCCTCTCATCATTGAGTCAAAAGGGCGAATCACGACGATCTCTTCGATTTCCGGCATTCTGTCCGGGACGTTTTTCGGGCCGTACAGCATGAGTAAACATGCAATGGAGGCCTATTCCGATTCGCTTGCGAGGGAGATGGGAAAGTTCGACGTCAAGGTGAGTGTAGTCGAGCCGGGCAACTACACCTCCGCAATCGGCACAACCTTGAAGAAGAGGATGGATGCTCAAGGAATTGATCTCGAGGATTCGTTGTATCAGGAAGAGATGCAAGCCATCGTCGACCGGGTCGGAGACCGATCCCAGCACAAAGAACCCGACGAGGTCGCTGAAGCCGTGTATCACGCCCTCTTCGATCCAACGCCAAAAATGCGCTACATGGTGGTACCGAATCAGAAAGAGGCCGAGTGGACGATTCGGAAGGCAATCCAGGAGCTCGTTCAACTCAATCAGGACCACGCCTTCAGCTATGACCGCGATGCTCTGATCAAGATGCTGGATGAAGCATTGGCTGCGACCGAGAAGTAATCGCACATCAGGAGTCGCTTTTGCCCTGAGCCGTTGAGTAGAATGAACGGGTGACCGAACTCGAAGCGGAACCAGGGTCCCAAGGCATGCGCCGCGAACTGGCTGCGGCCCTCCTGACCGCGACGGTGATCGCCGTGGCCGTAACGCTGCTCTACGGACCGACATTCGAAACCTACGCACCATCGAAACGGTGGTGTTGGGCGGCCGCATCGTTGACAGATTGGGAGACTGATCATGTGTGACATCGACCGTAGAGACTTCATTCGGTTGGGTTCCGTCGGCGCAGCAGGCTTTGGCCTCACCGGTGCAGCAGTCTCCTCCTCAGCGCGTGGGCTCGATACGAACCGGCCCGTATTCTTTCAGGGCGATGGGCTCAACATTGGCCCTCGCGAGTACGCCAATCTCCTGGCCGGAATTGCGGCTGATGGCGATCTCGAGGAGGACTACTACTCAAACGGAGGAGTCGTCGCCGATCTCGAGAAGAGAATGGCCGAAATCCTCGGCAAAGAGAGGGCCGTCTTCCTTCCCACCGGCACACTCGCCAACCACCTCGCCATCCGGCTCCTGTGCGAGTCCCGCGGCCGCAGAGTGGTGACCCAGGCCGAGAGCCACGTCGCGAACGACGTTGGCGATGACTCCGAGGTCCTCGCGGGCCTCCGGGTGTTGGGGCTGGCTCCGGGGGAGGTGGACTTCACCCTCGAAGATCTGCAGGCAGAGCATGCCAGGGCGAAGGCGAGTCGGGTCAAGGTCGGCATCGGGGCGATCTCCATCGAATCTCCAGTTCGGAGAAAGCTCGGCGGTGTCTTCGACTTCGAGGAGCTGAGCCGAATCTCTGCATGGGCCGAATCGGAAGGCATCGGCCGGCACCTCGATGGCGCCCGACTTTTCATCGGCGCCGCCTACACGGGGATCCCTGTGAAAAGTTGGGCCGGGCTCTTTGACACCGTCTACGTCTCCCTTTGGAAATACTTCAATGCCGGCTCGGGAGCCATCCTCGCGGGACCCGCAGATTTGCTCGATGGTCTGTTCCACACCCGGCGCATGTATGGTGGCAGC
>Ga0224513_10000434_pt1 | contig 15483 bp, 12 predicted proteins | sample SF_May12_sed_USG_5_FD_169109 | JGI IMG/M metagenome (GOLD analysis project Ga0224513, IMG submission 169109) | Sediment microbial communities from San Francisco Bay, California, United States - SF_May12_sed_USGS_21 | ecosystem: Environmental > Aquatic > Marine > Sediment | place: USA... | reverse complement strand
AACGTCACCGCTGTGGTCGGGTGAAGAGGTCGCATTTGTGGCCAACAATGCTGAAATGAAACTTTTTATTGTCAATGCCCCGCTCATGCCTCCGGTTGAGGTTGCCAAACCCAATTTTGAGTTCGGCACCAAAGTCATCACCATCGGCGGGAATCCCGATGAAGTCAAGGCTGCCGGAAATATGGTCTATGAAGAAATGATCGCGGCCGGTTCTGCTGATCTGGAAGCCACCATGCTAAAGGGTGACGATATCGGCATTATGCTCTATACATCCGGAACCACCGGCATGCCCAAAGGCTGTGTTCACTTTGTCAAACCGATTGTCATAGAGACCAAATTGGTCAACAAACATGTATACAAAATGAAGCCCGGCGATTGTCTGGGCGGCGCCGCCCCGGTTTCCTTTGCCGCAGGGTTCGGCACCTTTACGTTGATGCCTTTTGAAGGCGGTGCAGCCATATCTCTGATTCCAAAATTTACCCCGCCGGACATGTTGGACCTGATTCAGAAACACAAAATCACTATTCTCACCGGTCTGCCCACCGGCTACCGCGCTATGATGAAGTTTCCCAAATTCAAGGATTACGACACCAGCTCAATTCGTCTTTACACCTCCGGCGGCGATGCTTTGGGTTCCGAGACCCTGTCTGCTTGGAAAAAACTGACCGGCCTGCCCATCTGGGAAGGTCTGGGCGGCACTGAAATGCTCCATCTGGTGACCTCCAACACCATGAATCCCGAGCCCATGCCCGACTCCATCGGAAAAGCGCTTCCCGGTGTAAAGTGTAAGGTCGTCGATCCTGAATGGAATGACTGTGAGCCGGATCAAGTCGGCAGCATGGTTATCCAGGGCCCCTCGGGAAGCCTGTACTGGAAACCTTACGAGAATGATAATAAACTTCTCAAATCCCAGAAAAAAGGTGTGGTCAACGGCTGGAATCAAATGGGTGATGCGGTCTTCATGAAAGCGGACGGCAATATTTTCTTCGTATCCCGTGAAGACGATATGATCAAGAGTTCCGGTTACCGAATTGGCCCTGCCGAGGTTGAAGAGGCCATCGAAAAGCATCCGGCAGTGGCCGAAGCCGGCGTTGTGGGTGTTCCGGATCAAGAAAAAGGTCAGATCACCAAAGCCTTTGTGGTTCTGAAAGAAGGTCACGAAGGCAGTGATGAATTCTTCGAAGAACTCAAAACATTCTTGAAGGACCACATTGCCATCTACAAGCTCCCCAGAGCCATTGAGTACCGGAGTGAACTGCCGCGCACACCCACCGGCAAGCTCCTGAGACGTCATCTGCGTCCACCTAAATAATCGATGGTTCGCAGAACAAGACAATGAAATACCGCCCCTCACTCTTCGGAGTGAGGGGTTTTTTTATTTGTGGCAGCATCTTACATTGAAATAAAGAATTCCGGCCCATCAAAGATCCCGCATTGCGGGGAAGGACCAGGTTTTCAAGATTAAACAAATCTCTTTACATGCTTTTTTTTTTGCCATAAACATTAAGTCGGGTTTTCTTTCGATCGTTACACGCAATATGGAGTTTGTATTAATAAAAAAGCACCGACCGAATGGAGGTAATGAGCACCCAATGGAGGAAAAACCATGAATGAAAATGCATCTGTTTCGTTAAAAACGGTGGATCGTATTGAAGTTACAACATTAATGGACAATTATGTGGATCTGCTGCTGCCGAGCACCGATACGATAATCCGCCCCCCCCTGGCAAAGGAAGGCAAAATTAACGCCGACACTTTTCTGGCGGAACACGGTTTCTCTGTGCTTGTCACGGTTTATCAGGGAGAAAACAAACACACCATTTTGTTTGACACCGGATATACAAAAGTGGGAGTCCTGCACAATATGGCGCTACTCGGTGTGAACATCGAGGAAATTGAGGCCATTGTCCTAAGTCACGGGCATATGGATCATACAGGCACCTTGCACGGCATTCTCGATAAAATATCCCATACCATTCCACTGGTGCTGCACCCCGGCATTTTCCTATACCCCCGTTATACGCGCCGTCCTGATGGGGCCAAAAGCATTTGGCCCAGAACAGTTGTGAAAAATGACCTGGAAGGGAAAAACGTTGACATCATAGAAAGCGAAACTCCCGTCTGTCTCGCTGATGACATGATTATGGTCACCGGCGAAGTGGAAAGAACCACCCCTTTTGAAAAAGGGATGCCCAATGCCCTGATGGAACAAAACGGCGAACTTGTCCATGATCCGATCGTTGACGACCAGTCCATTGCCATGAACCTCAAGGGAAAAGGACTGGTGGTGATTTCCGGATGTGCCCATGCCGGAATTGTCAATACATTGATGTTTGCCCAAAAAACTACCGGAGAGCAGAAAATCCATGCAGTTTTAGGAGGATTTCACCTGTCCGGCCCGTTTTTCGAAAAATTCCATGATCCAACGGTTGATGCATTGAAAAAAATAGACCCCGATGTGCTGATTCCCATGCACTGTACGGGTTGGAAAGCGATACAGCGGTTTCAAAAAGAATTTCCCGAAAGCTTTGTACTCAACAGTGTTGGATCCAAAGTGATGCTGTCGTAGATCAGGGATCAGGGGTCGGGAATCAGGGATTGAAGGGCAATAATTGCGACGTTTCAAAGTTATCGTGATTTAGAAGTTTGGCAAAAAGCAATTGAATAAAGAATCTGATCCCTGACCCCTGTGAGCTTTTTAAAAGGCTTCTATTTTGAAAACAACACCGAAAAATCATCAAAAAATCTTTTTCTCACTTAATAAATGCTCGTTTATCCTTTTCTGTTTATCATTTCTTATTTTCCAGACTGAAATAAGTTTTGCCGCCACCATTAAAATCGGTGAAATCAATCCCCTTTCCGGAAGGTTTGCAAAAAACGGCATTGAAATCCATCAAGGGATTGAGGTTGCCGTGGCCGAAGCCAACGCCGCCGGGGGTATTGGCGGAATGCAGATACAGATTGTTTCACGAGATGACCAGAGCCGACCCGATGTGGCCATCTCCAGAGCTGAAGAATTGTGCTCCTGGCAAAAAGTGGCTGCCATTACCGGCGGTTATGTTGATTCATTGGTGGGACCCATAGCCGCCGTCACCCAAAAATACAAGATTCCCTATGTTGCCAGTGCCAGTCTCCAAAAAGAATTGACACAGAACAAAAACCCTTACCTGTTCAGGGTTTCAAAACTTCAGGGATTTGTTGACCCCCTTTGCGGTTTCCTTACTGAAAAAATTAAGCCTCAACGTTTGGCCATTCTATATGCCGCTACACCCGGTTCCACCGAACTGGCCAGGGATCTGGAGAGCTGTCTTAAAAAACGGGGACTAATGGTCCGGCTGGTTGAAAAATTCCGTCCCGGCACACCCGATTTTACACCGCTGATTGCCAAGTTGGCCGGCATGAAAATCGATGTGATCATTTCCGGCGGCTTTACACCGGACCACATCCTTTTCGTGAGACAGCTTAAAGAGAATAGAATGACTCCCAGGGCGTATATCGGCCCTTTCGGTATTGCATATGAAAGTTTTATTAATGCCTTGGGAAAAGACGCCGACTATCTTTATAGCACTTGTGCATGGAATCCGGGAATTACCTTACCGGGCACGGAGAAAGTCTCTGCGTCTTTTGTCAATATTTTTCAAAAGATGTTCAGCCATCCCCCGAATACCACCAATATGCACGGCTACACATCCGCCAAGGTTCTTATTGCGGCGATGCAAAATGTTCTGAATAACGGTCAAACCCTAGACGGCGAAAATATTCGGCAAGCCCTGACAAAACTGAATTTAGTGCTGCCCATGGAGCATCTTTATTTTGACGCCGATGGTGACCCGGCAAGTTATCGCCACGTGGTCGTTCAAATTCAGAAAGGAAAACTTGTGGTCGTCTATCCGCCGGATCGATCTACCGGACAGTCGGTTTATCCAATGCCATCATGGGAAAAAAGGAACTAATGTGATATATAGAACATATATATTATTTTTGACAATTTAACATGTTTCGAAAAGCTACGCCATTTGTAAAGTTCGAATATCGAAATCCGAAAAATGTTCAAAATTCAAAACAAAAAATATCAGTTATTGCCGTCCTATATTTTTCCCATTGAATTTTCTGTCATTATTATTTGTTTCGAGTTTCGATATTCGAATTTCGGATTTATCCCGTCTCGGTCAAGCCCAATGATCATGGGTGCCCTTGTGATATTTCGTCTTTTTGCTCTAAGAAACAGAATCTTTGGAACGGGGCACTAGCTTATGTGGACGACCATTTTTGTTTCCGGAATCTCCCTGGGTTCGTTTTATGTCCTCGTCGCGCTCGGTTTTGCCCTAATATTCGGGGTAACTCGGAATTTTAACCTTGCCCATGGCGAATTGATTGTCCTGGCCGGTTACTCAGCTTACTGGCTATGGAAAGCATGGGCGTTTCCCTTTGTATTGACATTTCCTTTTGCTATTTTGGTGATACTGCTTGTTTGTATGGGGCTGCAGCGCCTGTTTTCCCGTCTCCGTGATCCCATAGAGCTGAATTCCATTGTGCTCAGCTTTGGTGTGGCCATTTTGATCCAAAACAGCTTGCTTTTTTGCTTTTCCGGCAATTACCGGCTCATCCGGATTCCGATTTTGAGTCAGGGATTTCGCATTCCCGGTTTTTACGTCAGTTACGGACAGCTCACCCTGTTTTTTTTATCTTTGATCATTCTTGGAATACTCTACGTGCTGATGTATCGAACCTATCTGGGAAAAGCCCTGAGGGCCACCATCCAGGACAAAGATGCCGCCGCTCTGGCGGGTATCAATGTGGCTGCCATGGGAACACTTGCTTTTTGTATCGGCGCCCTCCTTATCGGACTGGCCGGTCCTCTTTATGGTTGCATTCACTACCTGTATCCGACTACCGGTCATGAAGCCACCCTGGTGGCCATTACCATTACCATTTTCGCAGGTGTCGGTCGTCTGGGCGGTATTATTCTTGCCGGCTGGATCCTTGGGCTGGCAGAATCTTTTACCGTTGTCCTTTGTGGTGCCAGCTGGCGTGAAATGGTCAGTGCAGTTTTGCTCCTTACTCTATTGGCTTTCAGGCCACACGGCATTTTGGGTAAAGGAGAATGATGAAAAAAATTCCCGACAGGATGAACCGAGTAAAGATCCTGGCCCATAGGACTATGCCTTGGTTATTCCCAGAGGTAATTTGCTGTGTTGAAAGTTCATTGAATTACTGAAATTACAAATATCAAATTACAAATATCAAATAATTTCCAATGACCGAAATTCGAAAATCCAAACGATGTTTCACCCTGAAAGGTTTTGGTCATTGAAAATTGTGATTTGTGATTTATTTGTAATTTGGTGCTTGGAATTTGTGATTTTAGACACAAAGCTCCAAAGCGGGGCCTTCTATCTCTGACTCCCGCAATGCGGGACAGGCACGGCCCTAAGGACCAAGTTTTCAATGTAAATAAAACCGATGACTTATTTTGCTGCAAAAAACCGAATTAATGGATCAAAGACCTATGTTGTCGGCTTTGTGCTGGGGCTTTTGACCCTGATCACACTGCCGATAATCGTTCACTTCAACGACTATATCCTGCAGGTCTTTACCCATGCCCTGCTTCTGGCCTCTTTGGCACTGGCGTGGAATCTCTTAGGTGTCAGCGGCTCCATTTCCCTGGGCCACGCGGCTTTTTTTGGTGTCGGCGCCTATGCCTCCGCCTTGCTCAGCCTTGAGCAAGGTCTGTCCCCATGGCTTACCATTCCCATAGCCGGCTTATTCGCAACAGGCTTGGGACTGATTATTGGACTGATTTGCCTGCGTTTGAGGGGCGCCTATTTTGCTCTTGCAACTCTGGCATTTGTCGAAATTCCCAGGGTGATAACGGACAACTGGGATGCATTGACCAAAGGATCCCTGGGGCTGGTCGGCATATCCGGACTTCCAACGCTTCGTATGGGAGATTGGCATGTGGATTTTGGGTCCAGCATCACGGCTTCATATTATCTTGTATTTGTGTATTCTTTCGTATTGCTCGGTCTTGTAACGTTTGTGTTTCGATCCAACATGGGACTGGCACTCCAGGCGATTCGCGAGGAGGAAATTGCAGCAGAATCCGTCGGCATCCATGTAAACAGATATCGATTGTTATCTCTACTGATGAGCGCCTTTTTTACCGGTGTCAGTGGCGCATGTTATGCACATCTTGTCCGTTATATCGAGCCCGGATTGGTCTATGGACTTCATTTTTCCGCTATCCCTATGATCTTTGCCATTTGCGGGGGACGGTTTACGATCCTCGGACCTGCTGTTGCGGCCCTGGTTCTTTATCCTGTGGATCAGTTTATTTTTCATCCCCTTCTTCCGGCGGGTCACGAGTTTCTTTACGGCGGTGTGTTGATTTTAACGGTGCTTTTTATGCCCAACGGATTCTGGGGGAAGTTGCGGAACGCATCGTGATACTGTTACAATTAAAATCATTAAATAAGACGTTTAACAATTTTTGCGCCCTCAGCAATATTGATTTTTCTGTTAGCGAAGGAGAGATCGTGGGCTTGGTGGGTCCCAATGGTGCAGGCAAAACAACGCTGTTTAATTTGATCTGTGGCCGATACAGGCCCAGCAGCGGCAATATTTTGTTTAAAGACATTGATATCACAGATTTTAAACCGCATGCGATCTGTCGTTTGGGCATTAGCAGAACATTTCAATCCTCCAGACCGTTTCCTCGGATGAGCACATTGCAAAATGTGTTGGTCGGCCATATTTTTGGCAAAGGATTTTCTCTTCATACCCGCCCTGAAGATAGCGATATGGCGCGTGAGCTTTTGGAAATTGTCGGCATCGACCATAAAGCCGACACACCCGCCGGCCAACTCACCCTTAGTGAACAGCGGCGACTGGACCTGGCCCGGGCTCTGGCGACACGCCCTAAACTCCTTCTTTTGGATGAAGTGGCGGCAGGATTCAGTCCGGTTTTGGTGAAACAGGCCATTGAACTGATAAACAGGGTACGAGAACGAGGTGTAAGCCTTCTCATCATTGACCATTTTTTAAATTTGAGTTTAAAGGTTTCAGATCGTCTGCTGGCACTCGATCACGGAGAAAAAATTGCGGAAGGACCGCCCCATATGGTCATGCGAAATCGGGATGTTTTACAGGCATATCTAGGACTTCGACACCAGGATGAGAATGATTAAGAACCATAAATGCAAGTAATAGCAAAATGATTGTTGGCAAAATGATTAAGAACCATAAATGCAAGTAATAGCAAAATGATTGTTGGCAAAATGATTAAGAACCATAAATGCAAGTAATAGCAAAATGATTAATATTCTTTTTGGATTGCTCTAAGATGCCGGTCAAACATAATGTCGTTGTTAAACAGATAACAGATAATGAGTTCTATTCTCTTGATTATAAAATTATGGCGTTAGTCTTTTCTCTGCATAAAGACCTTGGCCGATTTTATGATGAAAAGATTTATCAAAACGAGCTTGCTTATCGCTGTAAAAAAATAGGTATAGAAAAAGTTGAAACCGAAATTCCAATACAAGTTTCGTATAAAGATTTCACCAAGTATTACTATATGGATTTATTGGTTAATAGTTCTGTAATTTATGAATTAAAGACTGTGGAAGCTTTAACCGGAAAACATCAAAAACAGGCTCTCAACTATATTCTGATGGTGGGTATGCGCCATGGAAAGCTTGTAAATATGCGAACGTCTTCGGTTCAACATAGATTTGTTTCAACAAATCTGACGACAAAAGAACGTTATAAGTTTACAATTGACGATCGTGAGTGGAACGAATTGGATAAAGATAGCATTTGGGTAAAACAATTAATGGAAAATCTATTAGCAGAATGGGGCGCATTTCTAGATACAAATCTTTTTTACAGCGCTGTTACACATTTTAGAGGCGGGAAAGAAAATTTCATTCAAAGAATAAAGATAATGAACGACTCACGGATACTGGGCACTCAAAAAGTACATCTTTTGAACTCGGAGATCGCATTAAAAATATCAGCTGTTACAAATGACGCATATTTTTATGAAGAACATCTTAAAAAGTTTTTGAATCATACCTCTATTGAAGCAATACAATGGATAAATTTCAACCATGGTAAAATCATTTTTAAAACAATTTTTCGTTGAAACCAAATTTAGTTTTTTCTTTTTGAACCCAACAATTAATTATTTTGCCTTAAATTATTCTGCCTTGAACCATAGCATTTAATTATTTTGACCTAAATTATTCTGCCTTGAACCATAGCATTTAATTATTTTGACCTAAATTATTCTGCTTTAAACCATAGCATTTAATTATTTTGACCTAAATTATTTTGCTAATGTTATAAAATGTTGGCAAAAGCAAACAAGGTTCTGTTATGGAAATCCAAAAACCGCTTTTGAAAATTTGCAACCTAAGTGTTCATTACGGCGACATTCAGGTGCTGAAAAAGATCAACCTGTCGGTATGCGCCAATCAAATCATTTCCGTTGTTGGCGTCAACGGTTCGGGAAAGACAACTTTAATGAAGGCCGTTGCAGGCATTCTCCGTCCCATCAAAGGGGTGATCCATTATCAACATGAGGAGATACAAACGCTTCCGGTGTACGATGTGGTCCGCCGTGGTCTGGTTTATGTACCCGAGGGAATGAATGTCTTCCCTTTCATGAGCGTGTTGGAGAATCTGGACGTTGGCGCATACGTGGCCAGAGAAAAAAAACAGGACCGACTTTCATTTGTATTTGAAATCTTTCCTGTACTTGCCGAGAAACAGCGACAAATGGCCGGAACTTTGAGTGGCGGCCAGAAAAGAATGCTGGCGATTGCTCGGGGCCTGATGAGCGATCCCCGCCTTATTCTTTTGGACGATCCATTTCTGGGACTGGCGCCAAGGGATGTGGATCGGCTGTGCAATATCTTTAGGCAGATCCGCAGTCACGGTGTAACGCTGTTTTTAGCCGGTCAGCACGTGCGTAGAATCTTGAGGGTAGCGACCAAATCGTTTCTATTAGAAGAAGGTAAAATAACACTTTCAGGCAGCGGAGAACAGCTTATGGGGCATCCGCACTTGCGTGAAACTCTCTTTGGGATTGTCGCGGAATCCGGTATTGACATCCCGTGACCACTAAAATCTGCAATCCCGAACTTCAAAAGATTCAGTAGAATCAAGTGACCGAAACCTAAATGTTTATTGACTTAACATATAACTTTAGAATATTATTCATTTAATGATCTGTTTTTAGCATTTTTAATTCTAATATTGGAGGTTGAACAATGACCGAGGGACTGAAAGTCGGTATCACCCATGAAATGGAACGAGAAACCACCGAAGACATGTCTGCACAAAAGGTCTTCCCCTATGTACCCCATGTCTATGCCACAAGCGTGATGGTTGGACATATGGAAGCGGTTTGTGCCGAAATGGTCCTCCCTCACCTCGGTGAAGGTGAGCAAACCGTCGGAACCGGTATGAAATTTAAACACATTGCTGCTACGCCTTTGGGGATGAAGGTTCGCTACAGTGCCAAGTTAGCGGAAGTGGATGGTCCCAAACTGACGTTTGAGGTAGAAGGCTTTGATGAGGTGGACAAGATTGGTGTCGCCACACACCAGCGTTTTATTATCAACGCCGAAAAGTTTAACAGCCGAGTCGCAAAAAAGGCAGAGAAAACAAAGTGATCAGAAATCAGAGGTCAGAGATCGGGATGTATTCGTGTCTCTTATTTTGAAAGCCGAAATGCTGTAACCATTTTGGATGTCGAAGAATTTAAAAATACTTGGTGAAAACATTTAATTTTCACCTATAATTGAGGGGTCGGGGAGTTTTTCTCATAGATCCTTGAATATAGCGGAATGGATGATCTTTTTTTAAATCGGATGCTGTCTGAGTGGCTTAGGGATCGTTTGAAAAAACAGGCGCATACCGAAATCGTATCTTTAAAAAAAATTGAAATAACACAGAGAACCTATTGATATTCCAAAGATAGTTTCCTGTTTTTTCTTTACGATCCCTTGCCGCGAGTTCATGCGATTTAAAAAAGATTATCCATGGAGCGGTTGTTTAGAAAAACTCTCCGACCCCTCACCTATAATTAACATATTATAGATTTTTTCGAAAGGAGGGGTAGACCATGGCAGTGACGGATCCCATTCGCCAGTTGGATGCCATTCTGAAACCCAAAAGCGTGGCCGTTATCGGCGCCTCAACCAGCCCGGACAAAATGGGCCATGAAATTCTGAAAAACATCATCGACAGCGGCTTTGAGGGAACCGTTTATCCCATCAACCCCAAGGCTGATGTTATTCTCGACCTTCCCTGTCACAAGAGCGTCAAGGACATTGCCAAAGCACCGGACATGGCTGTTATCATCATTCCGGCCCGATTTGTACCCCAGGCAGTTCAGGAATGCGGTGAAGCCGGTGTGAAGGGCGCGGTGATCATTACCGGCGGCTTCAGTGAGGCCGGTGACGAAGGCGAACAGCTTCAAAATCAAGTCGTTGAGGCAGCGAATAAATTCGGCGTTCGTATCATCGGGCCCAACTGCCAAGGCGTAAACAATCCCCATCATCCCTTGTGTGCGTCCTGGCCGCTGCTGACCTACCAGGGCAAGATTGCACTCATTTCTCAGAGTGGCACGGTAGGCGCCGCCATGATGGACTGGTTGTCCGAGGATAAGCTTGGGACTGCCAGTTTTGTCAGTATGGGCAACCGGGCGGATGTGGATGAAGCGGACCTTATTGCCTATTTTAATCAGGATCCCAACACCGAGGTAATTGCTGCTTATATCGAAGGGATCAAACGTCCCGAACGGTTCATTCAGGCGGTGGAACAACTTCAAAAGCCGTTGGTGGTTCTTAAATCCGGCCGGACTCCCAAGGGAAAGGTGGCGGCCGAGTCCCACACCAAAGCTTTGGCCGGTGCGGATGCTATTTATGAAGCCCTTTTTGCAAAATATAACATTTGCAGGGCTTACACGGCGGAAGAGTTTTATGACTACGCCAAGGCCCTGGCTTATCTGAAACCACCAAAAGGCAATCGTATTCTTTTTATCACCACATCGGGAGGTGCCGCTATTCTGGCAACAGATCAGGCTGAGCAAGAAGGTTTAGACGTTTTTCCTCTGCCTGAGGAAGCGGTGGAGGCTGTAACGCCGCTCATTCCGGCCCATGCCATAAAGGCCAATCCTATCGATCTTACCGGAGATGCCACCGCTCAGATGTTTGGCGATGTTATTGAGGTCACCCGCAAATACTATGATACACTGGGTGTAATTTTTGGAGATCCGGTGGAAGATGCCTCCAGTGTCGTAACGCCCAATGCCAATGAGCTGATTATTTTTTATGGAGGGGCCGACGTCGAACGTTATGAAAGTGAACGCATGCACCTTAAAGGAATTCCGGTTTTCCCCACTCCCGAACGCGGAATAAAGGCCCTGGCCCAGGTACTTGAGCGTAAAACCCTGGATGCACCTCAGAAACCGACCCTAACGGTTCCGGTCACCGGCCGGCAACTTCCCCTTCATCAGGCATTTTCACGTATCGCCGAACAAGGATTGCCCTGTACCGAATTTGCGATAGCGGACAGCCGGACCCATGCCGTTCAGCTTGCACAGGAACAGGGCTTCCCGGTAGCGCTTAAAATCAGCTCTCCCGATATTCTGCATAAGAGCGATGTCGGCGGTGTACAGCTTGATCTGAGTTCTGCTGAAGCGGTTGAAAAAGCTTACGATGAGTTGCTGTCAGCTGTGAAACGCAACAATCCCGAAGCTCAGGTGGATGGCGTGTTGGTGAGCAAAATGGCGTCACCCGGACTGGAGGTTATTGTGGGAATGAATCGTGATCCTCAATTCGGTCCGGTGATTCTTTTTGGCCTTGGCGGTATCATGGTGGAAATTTTTCAGGATGTGAGCCTCAGACTTCTTCCCTTGACAAAGGAAGAGGCCTTGACCATGATACGGGAAATAAAAGGATACAGGCTTATTTCCGGCTATCGCGGCCGGCCGGCAGTGGATGAACAGGCCCTTGTAGACTGTTTATTGGCAGTTTCGCGTATATCCGAAGACTATCCCGAAATCGTTGAAATCGATCTTAATCCGGTCTTCGCCTATCCAAACGGAATACTAGTGGCAGATGTGAGGATGATTGTAACTTAGGGTAAGGAAAAAACCCGATGATGAATGAATTTGATAACCTTGTTTCAAGGCTCAAGAAGAAGTACCCCATGTTGCAAAACTTTACCGATCGCACCTTTGGTGTGGAAATCGAATTTTTCGGGCTGAAATATGTTACCATGCCGATAAATAACGGTATCATTAAACCCTACAACATTTCCTCCAGGGCCAAAAACGGGCGACACATCGTTGATCTCATCAAGGATTGCGGGGTATCCATCGGTGATGACAGAGACTCCTGGCACTTCGAAAAAGATTCATCGGTTCGAGGTAAAGGACACACCAGATGTGGTGCTGAACTGATCAGCCCGATCTTAAGCGGTATGGAAGGACTGGTACAAGTCTACAACGCTTTCCGATTTCTAAAAGCTATTGAAGGAATTGATATTGATGCAAGTTGCGGCATGCATGTTCATCACGGTGTTGACCCGGCAGGTTACAACTGTAAAGAACTCCAGCAGCTTGTACGCATTGTTCACCACTATGAAAATCTCTTTTACCTGCTTATTCCTGGAGACCGTCAGAATGCTGATACCTGCCGGCCCATGGAAATTGACGTAAAAGCCTTCCTGAATGTCTGCGACGGCGGTGATGATGACCACAATTGCCAAATCAAAGATCTCTGGTATTCGCTTCAAAACCGCTACGATGCAAAAAGTGGTGTGAATTCACGCTATGACAAGACCCGCTACCATGGTCTGAATCTGCACTCCTACTGGTTTCGCTCCACCATTGAATTTCGCTATCACTCGGCCCTGCTGGAAAACGCAGATGAGGCCATCCAATGGATCATTTTCACCCAGTTTATCATAGAACTGAGCCAGGGTCACGCTCCGGATATCTATTACTATCCTGAAGCGAACAAATGGCTGACAACCATCTATCAGATTTACAAAGAATTCGGCTATCAGAAGCGTATCAAGATGGCACCAACCAGCCTAAATCAGTCAGTAAAACATATAAAATTGTTTAACTAAAACTCAAGTTTCGCACCCTTAATTTTCAGCAACTCGTTACAGAGCGACTGGCCGGAAAAATTTTTTAAGGCAAAATTATAAGAACTAGAGGCGACCATGTGTGACATATTGGCAATCTCGGCGGGCTATAACTATACACCCAAAAATTATCTTCCCATTTTCGCGGAAAAGGGAAGTGAAAACATGAACGGATGGGGTATCGGTTTTTTTCGTGAAGATCAGGCTTTGGTGGAAAAATCCGCGGAGCAGGTGTTTAGCGATCAACAGGTTCACGAAAGCTTTCAGAGACTTGCCAGGGTCATCGACAGCCGGATCATCATTGTGCATGTGAATTGTCCCAAAAGCGGCGGCCGCCATAGTGCTCAACTCCATCCCTTCAAGCTTTCCTTCCTGGACCACAACTGGTTGTTTGCCCAGGTGGGCGTTGTTGAAAACATTAACGCATATCAAACCACTGGAACACCTCGGTTTGAAGTCAATGTCTATACAGCCAGAATTTTTGAATATTTAAGAGATCAACTGGTCTTGCTGCACCGCAAGAACCCTTACATTAGTGTATACATCGCCCTGCGCATCGCCATTCAAAAGCTCTTAGCTGACTATCCCGGGGATTACAGTTTTTTTCTGGCCAATGAATCGTTTCTCTTTGCCTTTTGTAACTTCCGACAACTGATGGTTCTCAAGGCGTCCGAAAGTATGGGAGATATTTTTCTGGTTACTTCCGTCAGGGAAGGACTGAGCCGACCCGATTGGCACCCCATAACACCGGACCCACAATCTTTAGGTGAGCTTTTGGTAATTGCCGGTCCGGATGTGTTGTATGCCGGTGACGTTTAATTCTGGTTACATGTTGCTGGTTGGAGTGAAACGAAAATCACGATATATCGGGAATACTGGTTGCTGCACTGGTTGAATCAAAATGGCAATCCCGATTCATCGGTGTACTGGATATGCAACCTAAATCCGCAATCGTAATCTAAAATCCAAAATACTATAAATGTGTGACCTCTTTGCTTTGTCTGCCAAGAAAGATTATTCGGCTCCGGAATTCCTACCCGTTTTTGCAATTCGGGCCAAAAAGAACATGGATGGCTGGGGCATTGGTTTTTATCGTAAACACCATGCCCTGGTTGAAAAGTCGGCTGAACAAATTTTCCACTCAGGCGAATTGCACGACAGCTTTCAAAGGCTGGCCCGTGTCGTAAAGAGCAGAATTATCATTTGCCATCTCCGTTTTCGGACCAGCGGGCTCATAGACGAGTGCCATGCCCATCCCTTTGTTCTGAAATTCGGTGGACATGATTGGATTTTTGCCCATAACGGCAAGGCACCGGCCATTGAATCTTACAAAAGCAGCGGCATTGCCATTGAAGATACCATAAGCGACTCGGCTAGAGCGTTTGAATACCTGCGGGACCGTATGGAAGAACATCACAGGCATGATGCTAAGCCTGAGAAGCTTTTCAATACCCTGTCAAACAGTATTTCGCAAATGATTGACCAGTATCCGGGTGACTACAATTTTTTACTGTCCAACGGCCATCTTCTATTTGCCTTCACCAACCATCGCCAGTTTATGTTGATGAAAGGAAGCGAGAAACTAAAAGGTGCCTTCCTGCTCACCACCCTGGCACGCGGATTAACCAAAGAAAAATGGTTGCGGGTGGCAAAATCCACCAATCGCCGGGGACTGCTTCTGGCAATTTCAGGCAATGATGTTATTTTGCATCAATCGATTTAACAGTAAAGAATCCCCCGCAATGCGGGACAGGCTTGGCCCATCAAAGATCCCGCATTGCGGGGGAAGATGTTGTTTCGCTATAACCATCTATGCGGAACGGCATCTGACGCAGTAGATGCGGTGAAATTGGAAATCCCGTAGGGTTTCAAATTATTGAAATTCAAAATGTCAGAATACCTAAAAATATTATTAAATTAACCATTTCAAAAATTTGAAACGCTCAGCTTAGGAAATAGTGATATGCAGAGTTTTTCATCAACTTATAAAAATCAGTTACAAGAACTGTTTATAAATAAATCCGATCTGGTTATTGACTTTCCAAAATGGCTCCTTTCCGACCAGTCCATTGAAAACTACCGGTCTATTTCAAAACTGGCCTTGGTTGAAATCGCCGGCCGTGACAGCATCGCCGCCGCAGTGAAAAGCGTACAGGAATACGGCTTCACTGATTTATTGCCCACTTATGTATATACCGGAACCGAATACGGCCCGTGGGACACTGTAAACCAGGCGCTATTACGTCTGAAGAACCGTCTACCCAAGGTTCGGGTCCATCCGTTGATTGTTCTGGGTTCCCCGGATTTTTGGAAAGC
>Ga0224513_10000433_pt1 | contig 15489 bp, 14 predicted proteins | sample SF_May12_sed_USG_5_FD_169109 | JGI IMG/M metagenome (GOLD analysis project Ga0224513, IMG submission 169109) | Sediment microbial communities from San Francisco Bay, California, United States - SF_May12_sed_USGS_21 | ecosystem: Environmental > Aquatic > Marine > Sediment | place: USA... | reverse complement strand
AGAATCCGGGAATGGTCACGACTCCCTCGGGCGATTTGACAGACGCGAGGATACGCGCCAGATCGAACGCCGGATTCGGCACGAAGTTGCCGTAGTGCCCACTGTGCTGCGCAACGTGCGGCCCGTGGGCGACGAGCGTCGCGCCCATGATGCCGCGGGCGCCAAAGGTTACGGTAGGACGGTTCGAGGCGTGCGGCGGCCCGTCGAAGATCAGCAACAAATCGGAAGCCAGCAGCTCCCGATGCTCCCGGATTGCCGGCGCCAGGTTCGGCGAACCGAGCTCTTCTTCAGTGTCGATGATGACCTTGAGGTTATAGGGCGGCGCCGCGTCGAGCTCATCGAGCAACTCGATCGCCAGCATGAACTGCGTCATCGGCCCCTTGGAGTCCGACGCCGAGCGCGCAAATACCCGCCAGTCGGGATCGAACCCTTCTTCCATGGCCTGCCAGGGTATCTGTTGCCAGGTGCCCTGGTTATCCCTTGCCTTTAGCACCGGAACAAAGGGGCTCGCTTGCGCCCAGGCCGACGGATCAACCGGCTGGCCATCAGCCTGCAGATACACGAGAACGGTCTTGCTCGCCGAATCGTGGCGCCGCTCCGCGAACAGCGCCGGATTGCCGTTCGTCGGGATACGATGTGTCCGGAAGCCGCGCTCGCCGAAAGCATGCTCCATCCAGCTCACGAGCGCCTCTATATCGTCCGGATGAAGGGCGTCGTTCGGCAACGCGAGAAACTCGCGATACAGCGACACGGCGCGGTCGACGTTACTCTCTACGGCACCGCGCAGCTTATCGGGTGACGGCGGCTCGGCGCGGGCGGCAGCAACCAGGAACAGCGCGGCCGCAATGGCCAGCATGCAGAGTTGCGTCGTCCGGGCGCCCGCCATCCGATCAGAAACGCAGCAGCGTGGAACCCCAGGTGAACCCTGCGCCGAACGCCTCGAACAACAGCAGTTCGCCGCGCTTGATGCGGCCGTCCCGGACGGCGACATCGAAGGCCAGCGGAATCGAGGCCGCGGACGTGTTCGCGTGCTCGTCCACCGTCACGATGACGCGCTCCATGGGCATGTCGAGCTTTTTCGCCGCCGCAGTAATGATCCGCATGTTCGCCTGGTGAGGAACAAACCAGTCGAGGTCATGCTTGTCGATGTTGTTCTTGTCGAGCGTCTCCCTGGCTATCGAGTCCAGCGTCGCAACGGCACGCCGGAAAACCGCATTGCCGTTCATCTGGATGAAAGCCTCACCGGCACGCGTGATGTCGTACCCCTGCGATACGCCCTGAGGCACCTGCAACAGGTCCTCGTACTGACCGTCCGCATGAATGTGTGTCGAGATAATGCCGGGTTCGTCAGTCTCCTGCAGAACCACCGCACCCGCCCCGTCGCCGAACAGCACGGCCGTCGTGCGATCCTCCCAGTTGGTCAGGCGTGACAGCGTCTCTGCGCCGATAACGAGGACATTTTTTCCGCCACCTGTACGAATGTGGCGGTCCGCGAGATCGAGGCCGTAGACGAAACCGCTGCACGCCGCCTGGATATCGAATGCGCCACAACCGCGGATGCCGAGACGTCGCTGCACGATGCAGGCGGTGCCCGGGAACACCTTGTCCGGCGTCGTCGTGGCAATGATGATCAGGTCAATATCTTCAGCTGCAAGGCCGGCCATATCCAGGGCTTCGTTCGCGGCTGCGAGCGCAAGATCGGACGTCGCCTGATCGTCGGCCGCGATGTGTCGCCGCTTGATCCCTGTGCGCTCCTGTATCCATTCGTCCGAGGTATCCATCACCTTTTCGAGATCGCTATTGGTCACGACTTTTTCGGGCAAATAGCTACCGGTGCCGGCGATACGTGAATAGGTCATAGTCTGGATCCGTGTGCGGGGGCTTCTCAACGCCTCATGAATTCGGCGAGTTCACGCAGGGTCGGGTAGTCGAACAAATCGCTGATATCGAGCTTGCCCGGGTGCTTTTCGTCAATAGCGAGAACGATCTCTGTCAGTGTGAGTGAGCTTACACCGACTTCGAAAAGATTGTCGTCCGGCCCGATCTTGCGGTCCTTGGAGAATTCCCGGCAGATCGTCTCGAGTTCCGCGACCAGGGGGTCATCGTCGAGCCCCTCGGCCGTATCAACATGTGGCGTCAGCTTCTGAATGACGTCATCGTATTCACCGTCCAGGTAAGCGTTGAGCAAATGCACCCGCTGCACCTTGCCGCTCGTCGTTTTCGGGATCTTCGGCACGGGCACCACGTGGTCGACTTCCAGTCCGGCGTGCTCGCCGATAACGCTCCTTACCTGCTCCGCGAGCGTTGCAAATGACTCGATGTCCTGGCGGTAGAGAACGAATACCAGCAGTTCTTCCGTCTGGCCACGCGATGGCGTTGCGCCTGCGACGACGACTTTGCCGAGATCGAGGCCGTCGACTTGCGCCACGATTTCTTCGATGTCATGCGGATAATAATTCTGGCCATTGACGATGATGATGTCTTTCTGCCGGCCGGTGATCACGAGATCGCCGTCGACGCACACGCCGCAATCGCCCGTGCGCAGCCAGCCGTCTTCAGTGAACAATGATGCGGTCGCTGCATCATCGCCGTAGATTCGCTCAGTCACGTTCGCGCCGCGCAGCTGGATGTTGCCCACCCGGCCCGGCTCGAGGACCTGGTCCGCGTCGTCAGTCAGGCGCATCTCGCAGTCAAGGATCGGTTGGCCGACTTTCACGAAACTCACGGCATCGGCGTCGCCGGGCTCCGCAACTTCGTAGGGTTCGCCAATACGCAGGCTGTGGCGGTGCATGACCACGCGTGAAAAAAGATCGCCCGGCGTCCCGAACGTCACGCCGACTGTCGCCTCCGCAAGACCGTACACCGGGAACATCGCAGTACGCGCAAGACCATACGGCTCGAGTGCCGCGAGAAACTCATCGCACAGATCATACGAGATCGGTTCGGCGCCATTGAGAATCAGCTTCACGCCGGACAGGTTGGTGCCTTCAGGAAGCCCCTTGCGCTCGAACAGTTTCAGGAAGTGCTTGTAACCGAAATTAGGCGAGCACAGCTGCGTCGCGCGCAGCTCGGATGCCTTGAGCATCCAGAGCAGCGGCCGCCGGACAAATACATTGGTGTCCATGACGGCGTGGCTCATGCCGGCGGCCAATACGCTCAGGTGATATCCGATGAGGCCCATGTCGTGCGTAAGCGGCATCCAGCTGAGGCTGCGGTCGTCCTCTGTCCAGTGCAGCCCCTCGACGATCGCGCGGATGTTGGCGCACAGGTTGGCATGCGTCAGGCAAACGCCTTTCGGATCGCTCGTCGAGCCGGAGGAATACTGGATGAATGCGAGGTCGTCCGGCGATGCGTCGTAAACCGCAGCGCTTTCGCCAGGCGTCACATCATTCATCAATACCGATCGCGACTCGAGGATCGCCGTGACCTCGTCCATGCCGCGAGACTTCGAGAAGTCGAGCAGCCGCTGCAACAGCTCCGTTTCCGTGAATAGCGTGCCGCGCTCGAGCTGGCTCAGGATTCGAAACAGCTTGATACGGTGCTCGTCGCTGATGCCGACAGCCACCGGTACGGGCACGATTCCGCCGAGCATGGCAGCCCAGTATGCGACGACGAAGTCCAGGTTCGACCTGCTGAAAATAACCAGCTCGTCTCCGGGCTGCATGCCTCGGCCCTGCAGTGATCCGAGCAATGCCAGGGCGCGGTCCCACAATTCCGGGAAGCGAATGATCGTCTCGTCATCTTCACCATCGATGAAACGAATTTCGCGGTCCCTGCCCCGGGCCTCATCAAGAAGTTCAGTCAATGTTGCGTAGAGTTTCATGCGGTCCTAATTACCGGTTGCAGCCATATGTCCGACGCCGACCGCAGATTCACGGCGAGTTCCAGCCCCGGATCCTTATCATCCAGCCGCATCATACGAAATCTGGGCAGCAAAAGACCCAGGTGCACTTTCATTTCCAGGAACGAGAAATACTCGCCCAGGCAGCGTCGTGGCCCCAGTGAAAACGGGAAATACGGCCGCTCGTTTTTCGCAAACTTGCCTTCCGCAAATCGGGCGGGGTCGAACCGTTCCGGCTCCGGCCAAAATCTTGCCGTGCGATGCAGGATGAACGGCGACAGGTAGATATCCGTGTCTTCGGGCACCTCGAACCCGTCAAGCTCATCGTCCTCCCGGGAACGGCGCGTGAATAACCATACCGGCGGATACATCCTCAGCGTTTCCTCGAGTACCTGTTGCGTGTATTTCATGGCCGCAAGCGAATCAGCGCTGACCGCCGAAACGGTCGGAATCAGGCTGCGGCTCTCTTCGATGACCTTCTCTTCGACATCCGGGTGCCCGGCAAGCAGGTACCACACCCAGTTCAACGTATTGGCCGACGTCTCGAATCCTGCAACGATCAGGGTGATGAGTTCGTCGAGCAGTTCATCGTCCGTAAACGCAGCACCCTGTTTGTCCGTGGCGCGCATGTACATCGACAGGAAGTCGTAGGTTTCCGCGTTACCGGCGTTCCGTCGCGACTCGATGATCTCCAGCAGCAGTCGCCTGAGGTTCCGCGCTTTCATGACGACGCTCAGGTCGCGCGTCGAATCGCTTGCGAGGAACGCGAACGGATTTTCGCCTTTTGACAGCAGCCTGGACTCGTAATCGTCCCCGAAGATGCTGATCAGGATCAGCTCGAGCGCAAAATCGCTCGTTTCCGACGTGATGTTGACAGACTCGCCCTTCTCCGCTGCGGCGGCCCAGCGGGCCGCCCTGTTATCGCAGCACTGCACCATTAACTTGAGCAGGCGATGCACATTCTGGCGGCTGAACGCCGGTTGTATCATCGTACGCGAGCGCCGCCATACGTCGCCGTCGCTGACGATCAGGCCGTTGCCGAGCAACATCTTCACGCGCTCGAATCCGGGCCCCTTCACGTATCGGCCGTGCCGGCGCACGAGGATGCGCCGGACTTCGGCCGGGTCGTTAATGAAATACGCCAGGCGCCCGTTGCGACGCGTCATGCTGACGATATCGCCGTACTTGTCGCGAACCTGCAGCAAGGTATCGAGCGTTTCCGGATCGATACCCAGGTGGACCTGACCCGCCGGGCCCGGCGGTCTGCGAACTGCTGAACGCGTATCACTCATTACGACGGGGGAAGGCCTCCGGCCTGTCGGAAAGCAGGCGCATTCTACATTGACCGGCGCTTTACCGATACTGCAAACTGGTCCCGCACGGTAGCGGGAAATCCCATTGAGCGATAAGCAACCTGTCGATTTCGATTCCGTCGAGTCGCGCCGCAGTAGCGCCTCGATGCGTCGCATGACGCTCGCGAGGCGACTCTACTACTCGCTCGGCTTACCCCTGTTGCGGCTCATCAACTGGGCGCTGCTCAAGAGCTACCGTTTCGAGCCCGTCATCGGCGAGGAACATGCGACTGCGCTGCTGGCCGGGAAGACGGTTTCGGCACCATCTTACTGGCACCAGCATCACGTAGTCTGTTCGGCGTACATGCGCAGCTGGCTGCGTCGCGGCTACAAATTGTGCTTCCTTATTTCCGGTTCGGTCGATGGCGAAGTACCGGAGCGGATCGCACATTCCTGGGGCGCGGAAGTCATCCGCGGCTCCGCCAACCAGAGCGGCGCGCTGGCGCTTCGTGACCAGCAGCACATGCTCAGGAACGGCTACTCGATCGTAACGACTGCGGACGGGCCACGAGGCCCGAAGTACGAATTCAAATCCGGTACGGTGCTGATGGCAAGGATCGCCGGCGTGCCGATCGTGCCGATCGCCTGCGCGGCTGACCGTGCCTGGTATCTCAACCGCTGGGACGACTTCATGATCCCGAAGCCGTTCGCCCGCGTAGTTGTTGCGGTCGGCGAGCCTTACCTGGTATCGCGGGACGTGAAACTCGATGAAATCGAGCCCCACAGGCTGAACGTTCAGCGCAGAGTCATGTCTCTAATGCAACAATGCGAGGAAGCATTGGACATTGACTCCGGAGCCAGGACTTGAACAAAACGCCGTTGCGAAGACTTCTTCTGCCGATCGCCCTGACTTGCCTGCCGCTTTTGGCAACAGGGGCTGCACCCGTCTTGGCGGAGCAGCCTCTCACGCCACACTCAGCCGAGTACAAGGTCAAGATCAGCGTGCTCAGCGGACGTCTGACGACGGAACTCCGGCCACTGGCGAATGGCTACGAGGCCATCCACGTCATCGAGCCGCAAGGACTCGCGAGCATGCTGAAGAACGGCGAGATCAGCGAACGATCGCGCTTTTCCGCCAACGACGATGGCATCAGGGCGAGCTGGTACCGTTCCGAGGACTCACTATCGAGCGACGAGACCCGCGCCGAGGTAACCTTCGACTGGTCGGCGAGTGAAATTTCGGGCACGGTCAACGACGAGGACATTCAATTCGCGCTCGACGGCATCGTTCACGACCGAGTCGCCATCCAGTACCAGCTCATGCACGACCTGCTCAATGGGGGTCCCGATGAGCGTTACGTCCTTTTCGACATCGACGAATTCAAGACGCTGATCGTGCGCAATGTCGGCGAGCGCACGGTCAGTACGCCGGCCGGCAACTTCCAGGCGGTCGGCATTCAGCACCAGGCAGAAAATTCTTCGCGCATAACCACCTTGTGGTGTGTGGAGGAACTCGGCTATCTGCCCGTACTCATCGAGCAACACCGAAAAGGCAAACTGCGGATGCGCGCGGAACTCAGTAACTACACGGAGCTCGCGACCTGACGTCAGTTCATGCGATCGAACGCCTGCCGCAGCGAAAGGACTTCTTCTTCGTCGTGGACAACCGACACGGTCCTGATGAGGACCTCGCCCCCTGAGTCGAGCGCGTAAGTCTCCTGCAAAAGCGCGCCTTCGCTGTCGAGTGTCCGGATGACGTATCTGCCATCTTGCCAGCCTGATGCGCGGTCCGCCTCGATAGGCCCTATGCCCACCAGCCGATGTTCCCGGAACCGGTATTCCTCGACGACTGACCGGTCGAAGCTGATAAACAAGCCATGGGCCGTCTGGGTGATCTTGAGCTTGCTCCCCATCCTGAGAAACACGTAGACCGACAGCCCGTCGGTGTCTTTTCTGCCGCGACCGGTGTCACGCCTCGACGTACTAATTACGTCCTCTATCCCGCCACTGGACTTGTGCTCTGCCTCCTGGATGCGCCGTTTGGCATCGTCTCCCTCTGCAGGCAGTTGCCAGCGTCCGGCCAGGCTCACTCCGGCCGGAATAACGCCACCTACAGGAGTAAGTTGCGGGCGCGGTTGCGTCACGCAGGCCACCAGCGCGAGAGATGCAATAGCCAGTATCGCGGCAATTCTCGACATCGTTAAACGTTACCTCGAAACGAACTGACGCAAAATACACAAAATTCCGGGGCTTATACAGGGTTGGGAATTCGAAACGGGATCCGGTCCGGCCCATGCGTCAACCGTTTGCCACACGATGCGTTAAAAAAGAGGACGTCGATCAATTGCAAACTGAAGGAGTTCTCCCCATGACGCAATCATCATCAAGCGGGTTCATTGCGGTGGCGCTGGCTTTTGCCATCCTGGCGCTGCCGATAGCGCTGCAGGCGCAATCATTCTCTGAATTTCACAGTCTGAGCCCCGACGAAAAGCACGCCTACTGGGACAGCATGTCGGAGCAGGAGCGCCAGGCGAAGCGGCAACAGTGGCGCGCAGAACGTGACGCCATGAGCGACGCAGAACGTGCTGCGATGCACGCGCAACGCATGGCGCGACGAGCAGAGATGCGTGCCGGGTGGGACTCGATGTCCGAAACGGAGCGCGACGCTTTTCGCGCCGAACGGCAGGCACGCCACCAAGAGCGGCGTGTTGCATGGGACGCGCTATCGGACGAGGAAAAGCAGGCAAGACGTGAAGCCATGCGCGCGCATCGGGAAGAACGGCGAGCGATGTGGGAATCCATGAGCCCGGAAGAGCGCGCGGCCATGAGCGAGAGACGCGGCAACCACCACCGCAAAAGGCAGGACGAGCAGTAATTCGGGCCAGACAGGGTAAAGCGGCGGCTACGCGCTGCCGTTTCGCTGCAATGTTTTCTAGCGCTCGGGCAGTGGTATGAAGTCAGTTTCGCCCGGGACTGCGTCGAAGCGCTTCTCACGCCAGTCCTCTTTCGCACGCTCCAGGCGCTCACGTGAGCTACTGACGAAATTCCACCAGATGATACGCTCGCCCGTGAGCGCGTCGCCTCCCGCGAACATTATCCTGGCCTGCGTGTCGGCGGCGACTCTGCCGCTGGCTCCGCTTTCGAGCACCGCGAGCACCCCTGCGTCGACGAACTCCTCGTTGATGGCGACGCTGCCCTCGACGACATAAACCGCGAGCTCCTCGGCCACCGGGATATCGATCGACTGTCCGGCCTCGAGTATGACTTCGACGTACAGGGTCTCGCTTTGGGTCGCTACGGGTGACGAAACGCCGAATGCAGCGCCGAGTACCACACGCACAACCGCGCCGTCGACCGTGACGTCGGGTATGTCTGCGGCCGGATAGTGCTGGAACGTCGGCTCGATTTCCTCCGCTTCAAGCGGCAAGGCGAGCCAGATTTGGAGTCCGTGCAGGCGCTGACCGCTCGCCAGTACCTCCTCTGTCACCTTTTCCGAATGAACAATGCCCTTGCCAGCCGTCATCCAGTTGACGGCGCCGGGACGAATCGGCTGGACATAGCCGAGACTGTCGCGGTGCAGGATCTCGCCCTCGAACAGGTAGGTAATGGTTGCAAGTCCGATGTGGGGGTGTGCGCGCACGTTGACCCCCGTTCCAGGCTGAAATTCCGCAGGGCCCATGTGATCGAAAAAGATGAACGGCCCAACCCGCTGGCGGCGCTTGTCCGGCAGCGATCGGCGCACCGTGAATTCGCCGAGATCCCGCGTCTTGGGCTCTATCAAAAGGTCGATGACGCTGTTACTGGACATGTCCGGCTCCGTGGTCAGGTTCTCAGGGCGGCGGCCAACTCGCGCGCGAACACACTGTTGCGAGTTACCCGGATAGTGTCAAGAGAGAGCCATTCGCTCAACAATCGGAGCTCCCCGGCAAGTGCATCGGCGCATTCCCCGGGATGTACGCCGGGCTCTTCGTGTGCCGCGAGCACCAGAAGTCGCCCAGCCTTTCGGTCCGCCTTGAGATCGACTCTCGCGACGATACGGTCGCCGAGACGAAAAGGCAGCACGTAGTAGCCCCATTTGCGCTTCGCGGCAGGCACGTAGATCTCGATGCGGTAGTGAAACTTGAATAACCGCTCCGCCCGTGGCCGGCACCATGCGACCGGGTCGAACGGCGACAGCAACGCCGCTCCTTCGACGGCACGGGGAAAGCGCGCGGAGGCCGACAGGTAGCCCGTCTCCTGCCAGTTCTCCACGTCGACGCAGGACAGCGCGCCCTCTTCGACCAGTTCCTCGATCCGCGGTGCGGCCTCACGGGGCGACATGCGAAAGTAATCGGCGAGGTCGCGCCGCGTGGCAACGCCGAGCGCCACCGAAGCCCGCCGCAGCATCTCGCGATCGGCTGTCACCTTGTCGTGCGACGTGGTCATCTGACGTTGCGGAATGATGCGTTCCGGCAGGTCGTATACGCGCTGAAAATTGCCGAGGCGATGCGACACGGCAAGGTCGCCGCGCGCGAAGTGATACTCCAGCGCCCAACGCGGTATCGAGCGATGCCAGTCGCCGGGCTTGCGCTTCGGCCCTGGCAGCGGCGGCAAATCCGCAGCGGTCAACGCGCCGTCGCGGCGAACCTGTTCCAGAACGGCCCCCAGGTAGCCCTTGCGATCGCGGAGCTTGTGCAGCGGGTTGTGCTTCGACGGCTGGTAAGCTGCGCGGCGGTGCGCGAGCAGAGGCCAGGCATCGCTCGGCACGATCGATGCCTCGTGCGCCCACTGCTCCGTGTAGTCGCCCTTGCCATAGACGAAGCGATCGAATCGCTGCCGGTCGTAGGCGCCCAGGCGCGACCACAGGATCAGGTAGTGAGCGGGAACGAGTACGTTGACGAAATCGAGCTGCAGCACCTGCAGCGCCTGCATGGCCCGGCGGAAGTGCCGGGCATCCGGCGCACACGCGGGCCGTTCACGGTGCATCTCCTGTGCAGCCAGTGCAACGCGACGCGCCTCCGCCGCTGAAAGTCGAACGCGTCGTCTCATCCCTTGCGCGTATCACGAAGCCCCGTCGCTACCTCACCCGCTGCGACGGCGAAGCGACCATCGACCACTTTCGTGTAGTCGCGCGAATGCACGGTGTCGATCAGGTGCCACTCGGCAGCGCATTCCTCGCTCGTTACCGTTAGATATACCCAGCCGCGCCGCCGCGTATCCATGTAACGGACGGCCGGATTGACAGCCTGCGTCGCTGCGATGAGCGCATCCGGTTCGCGCAGCGGCAGATATTCGTCGAATCCCGGGGACGACACGGCTGGCGGCATGATCTCCACGGTGACGGGCTTTTCGCCGTCATGCGCAAACACATTATTGGCCATCGACGTGTGCAGGTCGCCGCTCAACACGACCGGGTTACGTGCAAGTTCCTGAAGGTCCCGGAGCAAGTTCTCGCGTGCGTGCGGGTAGCCGTTCCAGGTATCGAGCACCAATGGCGGACTGCCCTTGCTTAGAGCCACGTAGTGATCCAGCTGTTCCCGCGGCAACATCGACGGGCGCTCGCGGTCAAGCAACGGCCCGAGTTCCGGCGCGCGAACCGGTGCCAGCATGACCTGCTGTCCGATAACCTGCCATGTCGTGTCCGCATCTGTCGCCAGCGTTCGCCGCAGCCATCCTTCCTGGCGATGCCCCAGCATGCGCCGCTCCGGGTCCTGCAGTGCGGCCGTCACGGATTCGGTCGTGGCCGAATCGCCGGCGTCCGGCTGCCTGTCACGCCCGTAAAGGCGAGTATCGAGCATGATCAAGGACAGCAAGTCGCCGTAGCGAAAACGCCGGAAGATGCGGGTGTCGGCGCCGTTTGGCACGCCCCGCACCGGCATCCACTCGAACCAGGCACGGATGGCCGCATCGCGGCGATCCTGCCAGCGCCCCTCGTCGTCCTGGTGATTCTCTGCGCCGCCCCGCCAGGCGTCATTGGCGATCTCGTGGTCGTCCCAAACCGCGATCATGGGATGCTGTTTGTGCATTGCCACGGAATCCGGGTCAGCTTTGTACTGCGCATGCCGCCGGCGGTAGTCAGCGAGCGTCGCCACCTCGTTTGCCGGTTCCGGAACCCGGCCGAGTTTTTCCGCGTGTTCGGTCGCATACTGGCCCAGGCCGTATTCGTAGATGTAGTCACCGAGGTGAATGACGGCGTCGAGATCGTCGGTCAGCGCTATGTCGCGGTAGACGTTGAAATAGCCGGCCGGGTAGTTCGAGCAGCTCACGACCGCAAATCGTGCCCGTTCGACAGCGCCCAGGGGCAACGTTCGCGTTCGACCGACGATCGACTCCGCATCGTCGATCTCGAAGCGGTAGTAGAACCCCGATCCGGGCGGCAGACCGCGCACGTCCACCTTGACCGTGTAATCAGACCACTCATCAGTCCATGCGACGCCCTGCCGCACGATCTGTGTCATGTCCGGATCGTCCGCAACCAGCCAGCGCACCGGCAAAGAACGGCCGCTTGCGCCGCTCACACGCGTCCACAGAATGAAACCGTCGTGCAGCGGGTCGCCGCTCGCGACACCGTGGTCGAAACCGGGCGGCATGTCCGCTACAGCCGGACCGGATCGCAAGCCGGCCAGCGGCGCCAGGAAAAGACCGACGATCGAACGTAAGAAGTTTCGCCTTAGCACATGGCCCCCGGCTGCTCGGTTAATATTACGAAGTCATGGCATCATACCGGGGACGATCGATGATTCCAGCGCTCGGCAGAGTCATTATCGGCACAATTCTTCTTGGCATCATTTCCTTGAGCATCGCAGACGACATGCCACCTATCGAAGGAACCTGGCTCAGCGGCGATGGCGATGGCTGGATCGAGATTATGCCGGCAGGTGACGGACTCAGCGGGGTCATCAAGGGATCACCCGACCCCGACGATGAGCGCCCTGACACGGACGAGAAAAACCCGGATCCGGCACTGAGGAAGCGGCCGCTTAGCGGTCTCGAACTGTTCGGGAATTTCTCCTATGACGGCGATGGCCGCTGGACCGGCGGCACGATCTACGACCCTAACAGCGGCAAAACCTACCGCTGCATCATCACCTGGGTGGATGACGATACGCTGAAGGTTCGCGGCTACATCGGCGTGCCGATGCTCGGACGCACCGAGACCTGGACGCGAGTACCGGACTAGCGCCTTTCAAAAGCTCTAATCGTCGCCAATAATCGCGTCCGCCTCGATCTCCACGAGCATGCGGGAATCGATCAGCCGGGACACCTCCACCATCGACGTCGCGGGCATCACCTCACCAAAGGCTTCCTGGTGGGCGCGGCCCACCTCGGCCCAGCGTTCGATATCCGTCACGAAAGTTCGCGTGCGAACGACGTCGGCCAGGCGGCCGCCTGCCTTTTCGAGCGCAGACTCGATGACGGCGATACATTGCTTCGCCTGCGCATACATATCTCCCTCGCCGACCAGCTGTCCGCCAGCGTCGATTGCCGCGGACCCGGAGATCGCGATGAAGCGTCCCAGTCTCACGGCGCGCGAATAGCCCACTTGCGCCTCCCATGGAGCGCCGGACTGCACGTTGCTGCGCTTGAATTCCGTCATGCCTATATTCTCGACTTTACTTTAGTTATTAGTCATTAATTACTGTTTTTAATAGTGTTTTATTACCTATTCTTGTTGCGACGTATAGCCCTGCGAGCGATAGTGCGAGGTAGATTCCCGTGCCCGCCCAGAGCCAGGAAACCGGCACCGCGAGGTGTCCCGCAAGCGCGATGCCCAGCATTCCGGCGGGTACGATGACGAGCAACCTTGCGAGGTCGAAGCGCACAGCGTACGGCCTGCCCTCGTTCAGGAGTCCGAGCGTATACAGTAACGCCCACAGCAACACGCACGGCAGCAGGACCGCCTTTGCGCCCGATGTGGCGAACACGACTGCGATCCCGAGTGTTGCCGCGAACGCGACGCCGAACTGTGCAAGCACGTAACGCTGCAGCGCGCCGGGAAGCGGCGGATCGAATTTTTTGAACGCGGCGAGGTCCACCCGCCGCCTGGGAAATCGCTCTTCCACGTCAGGCGGCCGCCACCCTGTTCGCCGGAACCAGATACCCAGCTTGTCGCGCCATCGTCGCGCATACCGCGCATCGAAAAGCAGGTAGTCGTAGACCTGCAGGTTGGCCCAGAACGGATTCCAGTTGGCCAACGGCTTGCGAACTCCGAAGATCACCGGTTCATCGTCACGCTCATCCTCGAAAGTGCCGAACAGTCGATCCCAGAGGATCAGGATGCCGCCGTAGTTCTTGTCGATGTAGCGTTCATTTTGCGCGTGGTGGACGCGATGATTCGACGGCGTGACGAGGATACGATCCAGCACGCCCATACGGCGGACGAACTGCGTATGCACCCAGAACTGGTAGATCAGGCTGACCGCGTTTACCGTCACCAGTACCTCGAGCGGGAATCCGATCACGAACAAGGGCACGTAAAAGATCCAGCCGAAGAGGAAACCCGTGCTCGTCTGGCGTAGCGCAGTCGACAGGTTGTAGTCCTCGCTCTGGTGGTGCACGGCGTGCGCGGCCCAGAGTACCGAGATCTCGTGGCTGAAACGGTGGAACCAGTAGTAGCAGAAGTCCCAGGCCAGCGCCGCCGTCACCCAGAGGGCAATACCGCGCGACGATGCATCGAACCAGCCCAATGGCATGTCCATGAGCGCGAAATTCTCGAGCACGAAGCCCCAGGCCACGAGCGGCAGCAGCCTGGTGAAATAACCGATCGTCGTGCTCAGCGTGCCGGCACTCAGGCTGTTGATTGCGTCATTGCTGCGGTACAGGCCGGCGCCTCGGCGCCTGTCGATGATCAATTCAACCAGTAGGGCCAGCAGGAAAAACGGCACGGCCATTGCAATCAGGTCCATCGGGGAATTGTAACCGCTCTTATCGTGCTGGCACGGCCGATTTTGCGGTAAGCTCGCCGCCTTGACGAAACCGGACAGATGCATGATCAACCCCGCCGAACTGGATGTACTGCGCACCGCTCTCGAAAAACTGCAGACGGGTTTCGCCGACCTGCCGCGGTTCGAGTCCACGTTCGATGCCGACGCCGTTTCCGAGGTCATGCAGCAGGTTGCCGTCCGCATGCAGGACAACTACCCCTATTACCATCCGCTGTATGCCGGGCAGATGCTGAAACCGCCGCACCCTGTCGCACGGATCGCTTATGCGTTATCCCTGTGGATCAACCCCAACAATCACGCGCTCGACGGCGGCCGCGCGAGCTCTGCGCTGGAGAAGGAGTGCATTACCGAGCTGGGCAATATGTTCGGCTGGGATGCACCGCTGGGTCACCTCACCGGCGGGGGCACGATGGCAAATCTCGAGGCTCTCTGGATCGCCCGCCGGCTGCAGCCGGGCAAACGCATCGTCGCCTCGGATCAGTCGCACTACACCCATAAGCGCATCTGCGAGGTACTCGGTATTCCCTTCACTGCCGTGCGCTGCACGCCTGCAGGGCACATGGACCTTTCGCATCTCGACGAGCTGCTGGATCACGGCGATGTCGGGACCGTCGTTGCGACCATCGGCACGACCGGTTTCGGTGTCCTGGATCCGCTACCTGACATCCTGGAACGGACGGGGCAATCCGGCATCCGTGTCCACGCGGACGCGGCCTATGGCGGTTACTTCATGCTCGCAAGCAAGCTGGACGAAAATGCGCGCGCTGTTTTCGATCGCATGAACGATGTCGACTCTATCGTCATCGACCCGCACAAACACGGCCTGCAGCCCTATGGCTGCGGCTGCGTGCTGTTCCGCGACCCGACGGAGGGCCGCTATTACAAGCACGATTCACCATTCACCTACTTCAGCTCCGATGAATTGCACCTCGGTGAAATCAGCCTGGAGTGTTCGCGGCCTGGCGCCTCCGCGGTCGCTTTGTGGGCGACGCATCGATTGCTGCCGCCGGTCAAGGGAGGTGACTTTGCGCGAGACCTGGATTGCAGCCTGCAGGCCGGCCGGGAATTCTGGTCACGACTCGACGCAAGTCCGTCGTTCCGCCCGTTGATGCGCCCTGAGCTCGACATCGTGGTGTACGCCGTCGACTCGCCGGACACGGCCACCGCGTCCGCGCGGGCGCGGGAGCTGTTTCAGCTGGCCGCCAAAGACAATCTGCACCTGGCGCTGATCGAACTGCCAACCGACATGTTGCGGGCCTACGTTCCCGAAATTCGTGCAACCACGGATACGGTAACCTGCCTGCGCTCGGTCCTGATGAAGCCCGAGCACGAAGAATGGCTCGAGCCGATCATGTCGATCCTCGAAAGCGGCGTCAGCCGCCTGACAGAGTCGACAGCGCCCGCGTCACGATGAAGCCCAGGTAAAAGCAGG
>Ga0224513_10000431_pt1 | contig 15499 bp, 12 predicted proteins | sample SF_May12_sed_USG_5_FD_169109 | JGI IMG/M metagenome (GOLD analysis project Ga0224513, IMG submission 169109) | Sediment microbial communities from San Francisco Bay, California, United States - SF_May12_sed_USGS_21 | ecosystem: Environmental > Aquatic > Marine > Sediment | place: USA... | reverse complement strand
ACTAGAGGCAAAAAATATTGTAAAGTATTTTGTTCATGACTCTCATAAACTCAAGGCATTAGGCGGGGTTGACCTCAAAGTAGAATCTGGTGACTTTGTATGCTTGGTTGGACCTTCTGGATGTGGCAAGTCTACTTTTTTGCGTATAGTTGCAGGCTTGGAAAAGCCTGATGAGGGACAAATTCTCTTTGATGGACACTCCGTAACTGAGACTGGACCTGAACGAATTATGGTGTTTCAGGAAGGTGCTTTGTTTCCTTGGCTAAAAGTTCAGGACAATGTTGAATTTGGATTAAAGATGGCAGGGATTCCAAAAGAAGAGCGAGCAAAGATATCAAATAGATATCTTGACATGATGCAGCTATCAAAATTTACTGATTCGTATACATATCAGCTTTCAACTGGAATGAAGCAGCGTGTGGCCATTGCAAGAGCGCTTGTAATGGATCCTGATGTATTATTAATGGATGAGCCGTTTGCAGCACTTGATGCACAGACACGTGATTTGCTGTTAGTTGAGATGCAGCTAATCTGGGAGAAGACAAAAAAAACGATTCTCTTTGTAACTCACAATGTTGCAGAAGCTGCAGTACTTGGAACTAAAGTGGCAATCTTTAGTAATCGTCCATCTGTAATAAAAAAAGAAGTTGACAATAATTTTCCACGACCTAGAGTTACCGAAGATGAAGCATTACTAAAATTCCAGCAAGACATTCTAGCAGAACTAAGACCTGAGGTAAAGAAAAGCAAGGATTGATTATGGCAAAAAATTTTACTCCTCATAGAATTGCGTTTTACATTGGAATTGTTGTGGTATGGCAGATAGTTTCAATGGCAGGAGTATGGCCTGATAATATTTTTCCATCACCTTATGATGTAGCTGAAGACTTGGCGTATGGTGCAGCTGATGGTAGCTTGTTTTATGGCATTGCAACAAGCATGTGGAGATTGGTAATTGGATTATCAATTGCAATTGCTGGTGGTATTGTACTTGGAATCTTTATGGCACGAGTTGAAGTAGTAAATCAAACTGTAGGTTCTTTGGTCTTGGGATTACAATCAATTCCTTCAGTTGCATGGGTCCCACTTGCAATTCTTTGGTTTGGCCTAAATGATTCTGGAATTATTTTTGTTACTGCAATTGGGGCAGTATTTGCAGTAACTATCAACACATACACTGGAGTCAAAAACATTGATCCTCACTTTATAGAGGCTGCGCGAAATATGGGTGCAAAGGGTGGTCAACTAGTTACATCTGTATTAATTCCTGCAGCATTTCCGTACATGATTTCCGGCTTCAAGCAAGGTTGGGCATTTGCATGGAGAGGTGTTATTGGTGCTGAGTTGCTATTTGCGTATCTAGGATTGGGTTTCTTGCTTAATGTAGGACGTTCTCTAACTGATGTCTCCCAGGTAATTGCAATAATGCTTGTGATTATGGGAATTGGTCTTGTAATTGATGGCGTGGTATTTCAAAGACTAGAACACAAGGTAATGTCTCGCTGGGGATTAAGATAATTATCATCAATTAATCCATTGTTGATTCATCACAAATCTTCATAACCCTAGTAGAGATTATGAAATAATTAGAAATGGTTAGATCTTAAGACCAAAAACGATTAGTTGTTTGGTGACAGTTCTAACCCTTAACTAGAATACTATGAAATAGTATTTAGGAAGCACGTATAATTTGTATGAATAAATTCTTCGTGTTTGTTAAATGCTAATTTGTTATTGTTTTATCATGCAATGATGTCATTACAATCTTGTTCATTAACCGCCTGACCGACCATGCGGATTCCTACGATAGAGTCATAGACACGGCATCATTGCATTCTCTAATTCCACTATTTCATGAACTTATTGCATGTTTCCTATTTCTTTATTTTTAATGAAACAATAAATGCGCAAACAATCACTGCAATTGCAAAGTACATCACTGCTGTATAATCAAACAAAAATGCAATTCCTCCAGATATTACAGGACCAATAACAGTTGCAATGGATATAGTTGAGCTAAATATCCCGGTTGATGTGGAGCGGGGATTATTCTCCATCAGATGGAAATTCCCGCCAATAAACAAAAATGCCCAAGTTGCACCTACTAATGCCATAAACGGCATTGCCATCCACCATTCTGTAATTACTGCTAATCCAACAAAGACAAATGTAGTACAACCAATTCCAATCTTAAATTTTGTAACATTTGAGATTTTTATCTTGCTTGCCATTAGATTCATCAAGACAAATGCAGTCAAAGTATTTGCAACATAGACAATTGATATCTCATACAGCTCAGCTCCCAGTTTTTCAATTAGCATGATTGGCAAAATCACCCAAACAGCTGCAGCTCCTATGTGTCGCAATAAAAGAGACAAAAACATGTACTTGTTTTTTGAGATTACTCTTTTGGTAGTTCCAGGCTCTATCTCTTTTTCCTGTAATGTATTTGGCATTCTTGCTGTAAAAATAAACCCAATAACAAAAAATGCAGAACTAATCAAAAATATTAATTTCAAGTCATTTGCAAAGCCTGCTGCTGCAATTCCTGCAAGCCATCCCAATGCATGAAATGAAATTACAGTTGCTGCACGTCTTTTATCCACATTTGCCTCATATGCATATGCAATCATTGCAGGAATCATAATCCCTGTTGCAACGCCTGCTGCGATTCTTACGATAAACAATAGTGTGATGTCATCTGCAAAATAGTGTAGTCCAAAGGCTGCAGCACATCCGATAAAACCAATCCTGATAAATTTGAGCCTGGTTCCCTTTTTGTCTGAGTGTCTTCCAAAGTAAATCTCTGATAAAATCTGGGCAAAGCTAAATGATGCTACTATCAACCCAATCTCAAAGATAGAATCAGTAACGCCCTTTGCTATGATTGGCATGAACACAAATACTATGGAAATTCCAGCATGTTGAAAAAAAGTTGCACTACGAACTAGATTGTTCACCTGAATCTTTTGCATAAATGTACAAAAGAATTACTTTCCACCTAATTTCAATATACGCAATTCCAAAAAGAGTTAAACTAAACAACAATATCTTGAAATTAAATTGCCAGAAAAAGAGCCATTCCTTGATGCACTACAAAATAGAATTCTACTTTTTGATGGTGCCATGGGAACTGAGATTCAAAAGTTTGATCCAAAACCTGAGGACTTTCCAAAAAACCAGGATGGATTCAATGATGGATTAGTATTGACACATCCAGAATGGATAAAGCAGATTCATAGAAATTATTTGGATGCAGGTTCAGACTGTATAGAGACTAATTCCTTTGGATCAAACAAGATAAAGCTAGACGAGTACGGTTTTGGTGATGATACAATTAATTTTAACAAAAAAATTGCACAGCTAGCATCTGAAGTGTGCAAAGAATATTCTGACAAACCTCGTTATGTGATTGGCTCTATGGGACCATCTGGGTTTCTTCCAAGTTCAAATGATCCTGATTTGGGACAAAAACCGCTTGATGAATTACAACAAGCATTTGAGTTGCAAGCTGAAGGATTAATCCTTGGAGGAGTTGATGCATTACTAATTGAAACAAGCCAGGATATACTTGAGGTAAAATTGGTAATAGAGGCATGTCATAATGCAATTAAAAAAACTGGTAAAAAAATACCAATAATATCAAATGCAACTTTAGACCAATATGGAAAGATGCTCCTTGGAACAAACATCCAAGCAGCATATACCACAGTATCTGATATGGGAATTGATGTCTTTGGGTTAAATTGCTCAACTGGACCAATAGAGATGACTCCAAGTGTACAATGGCTTGATGAGCAAAACGAACATGATATTTTGGTGGTACCAAATGCAGGAATGCCTGAAAACCAGGGAGGACAGGCAGTCTACAAGATGACTCCTGAGAAAATGGGTGATGCGTTAGGTGATTTTCTAAATGAATACAAAAAGGTCAGAATTATTGGCGGTTGCTGTGGAACTAGTCCTGAACACATCAAAGTATTAAGAAAAGTAATTGATCAAAAGGCCAACTCTCTCAAGGGTTAAGTATTTACAAAAACTGAGATGACCTTACACTGTTGACTATTCCAAGGGTGAGTTCTTCACTAAAGGCAGTTGAACTAAAACAAGTTCCAGCACCACTAATAATTGGAGAGAGAATAAACACACAGGGTTCTCGTAAAGCAAAGCAACTGGTACTATCTGATGACTATGACGGATTACTGGACTTAGCAAGAATTCAAGTTGAAGATGGAGCACATTGCCTTGATGTCTGTGTTGCAACAACTGAGCGTTCAGACGAGCAAGAGTTTATGTTGAATCTGGTAAAAAAACTGAGTCTTGAAATTGACGCACCATTAGTAATTGATTCTACTGATCCAAAAGTGATTGAATCTTCAGTAAAACAAATTCCTGGAAGGCCGATAATTAACTCTATTAATCTTGAAGGGGATGGAAGCAGATTTGAAAAACTAGCACCACTCATGGTAAAGTATGGTCTACCTGCCATTGCATTGTGCATTGGACCTGACGGTATGGCAAAGACCCCACAAGAAAAAGTAGATACTGCAGAACTACTCTATGAGACAGGAAAAAAATATGATCTAAAGCCTGAGCAGTTTATCTTTGATGTACTGACCTTTACTCTGGCAACAGGAGAAGATGAATTCCTTGATGCAGGAAAAAATACTCTGGAAGGAATCAGACTAGTCAAAGAAAAATTTCCCGACTCCTTTACAACTTTGGGATTAAGTAACATCAGCTTTGGTCTGACACCTTATCCTAGAAAAATTCTAAATTCTGTATTTTTGTATCATGCAGTAAAGACAGGACTTGATACTGCAATAGTTAATGCAAAAGAGATTATTCCATATGGCGAAATTGATGAGAAAGAAAGGAAACTTACTGAAGACCTAATATTTAATACCCATCCAAATGCATTATCTGAACTAATTTCATACTTTGAAAAAGCAGGCACTCAAAATACTACTGCTTCTAAAAAAATGGATGTTGATCCTACTTGGTCTCCTGGCAAACGTGCTAACTTTAGAATTGTAAATAGACTCAAGGATGGAATTCAAAATGATGTGGTATGCGCCATTGCAGATAAGCTGGGAAAAAATGAATTAATCCAAGATAATGATGGGATACTCTCCATTGACATTCCTCAGGAATCTACCCATGATGGTGCAATTAAAACACTCAATGAAGATTTGCTTCCTGCAATGAAGGAAGTAGGTGACAAGTTTGGTGCAGGGGAATTAATTTTGCCATTTGTTTTAAAGTCCGCTGAATGCATGAAGGCAGCAGTAAGTGAGCTTGAAAAGTATTTGGTAAAAGAAGAGGGAACAAGCAAAGGTAAGCTTGTTCTGGGAACTGTATATGGTGATGTACATGATATTGGAAAAAATCTTGTAAAGACAATCTTTCAAAATAATGGGTACTCTGTGTATGATTTGGGAAAACAAGTACCATTGCAAAAATTCCTAGAAAAGATTGATGAAGTAAAACCTGATGCCATAGGACTTTCTGCATTGCTAGTATCAACATCAAAGCAGATGCAGTTTTTCGTAGAGCATGCAAGAAAAAACAACATGGATATTCCAATTTTGTGTGGAGGTGCTGCCATTAACAGCAACTACATCAACAGGATAGCTAAAGATAATGGGATATACGAGCCGGGTGTATTTTACTGCAATACTATGTTTGAGGGACTCAAAACAATGGATGCATTAATCTCTGATGAGAAACCAAAACTTTTAGCTCAATGGAGGGAAAAATTAGAAAACTGGAAAGAGCGTTCTACTGTTACAGTAGATCAAGATGAACTTCCAAGGAGTAACATCAAACCAATTACGCCTCCTACCCCACCAAGCATTGGGGTGCCAATTCGTCTGAAACTAGACCAAATCAACATGGATGAGGTATGGCAGTTAATTGACAAAAAATCCCTATTCAAATTATCTTGGGGACTCCGAGGAAAGGCAGGTTCAGAATCAGAGGCAGAGCATGAGGAATTACTAACTTCGTGGAAGGCCAGAATAATTAAAGAAAAACTATTTGAGCCTGAGATTGTTTATGGATATTTTAAATGCCACAATAAAGACCGCATACTGTTAGTTGAAAATCCTGCAGGTGATGATGTGCAACTTGACTTTCCACGTTCTAGCAAACCTGAGCATCTGTGTCTGACTGATTATTTTGGAGATGATGATATTGTAGCATTCCAATCAGTTACAGTGGGAAATAAAGTAGCTGAGATAATTGAGCAATGGAATAAAGAAGACAAGTATACTGATGCTTACTATTTGCACGGACTGGCAGTTGAAGTTGCAGAAGGACTAGCATCATGGGTCAATGAAAAAATAAAATCTGAATTAAATCTGGAACAGGGTGGGTTGAGATATAGTTGGGGATTTCCTAGCTGCCCTGATGTGTCCCAGCATCACTTGGTCTGGAAATTATTGCAGCCAGAAAAATCTGGAATGATGTTGACTGAATCTGGGCAGATAATTCCAGAACAATCAACTGCAGCAATTGTAATTCATCATCCTAATTCACAATACTTTGTGCTTTAGTTGAATTTCTCTAAAAAACTATTCAAACCATCAAAGTCATTAGGTGATGTAATTAGAACATCTCCTGTAATTTCATGAATGTCTTTTACAAATTTTTCAAACTCTTGTCCATACAACGACAGTTCCAGATTCAAAAATTTTGCAGATTTTGCATTTTTCTCAGATGGAAATAATACAATTGGAATGACTGAAAATTCTTTTAGACTATCTGAGAGATTCTGTACCTGCTGTACATTCTGAACCACTTGTGTAATGAATCCCTTGGGATTTGCATGTATTTTTTTTCCAATCTTAGAAAAATTAGGTTTGTTTGAAATTGAAAGATACAAATCAATTTTGGAATCAATCCCTTTCTCTCTTAGATTACTGACTGCTTTACTTGGAATCAGACCAGAATCTAATTTGCCATTTTGTGATGGGTCTCCCATGAGTACTAGTACTCCAGAAACTCCAATAGAGATGCATCTCTCCACAAACTCTGAGATTTCATTTTCATTTTTGTCTCTGACTCTGAGACTAACTGTAATTGGAATCTCTGGAATCTCTTTTCTAATGATCTCTCCAACTTTAATTGGTGATACTCTCTGGTGTCCTAACACGTTTTCAGTAAGATGTATTGCATCACATTTTTTTGAAATAATTTTTATCTTTTCAATAAATTTTACAATTGACTTTTCTGTATCCACGTCAGGTAGAATTTTTGGAGGATTAGCTTCGTACCTGATTGTCATACTCAATCTCTTTTATTATCGGTTAAAACCTTTGAATACCAAAACCCATATGGAATCGTAGGAAGCAAGATGTTTTTGAATAATTTAAAATCTATACTTTCAAGTGATATTGATGCTGATCTGAAATCTGATGGACGATACAGATTGGCATCAGTACTTGTAGTAATTTATGGCAAAGATCCACTTGTTGTAATGACTGAAAAACCCAAACACATGAAATTTCATGCAGGTGAAATTTCTTTTCCAGGTGGAAAACTAGATTCTGATGATTCTGATCTTTTAGAAACTGCATTACGTGAAACAAGTGAGGAGATTGGACTAAATATTAACCGAGATCAGGTGATTGGTCAGCTAGAGCCAGTTGTTACTTTGAATTCTGGTTTTTTGATCCTACCTTTTATCTCAGTTATTGATGATATTCCAAAACTTACAGCAAACGCTGAAGTTGAAAAAATTTTTCACATTCCTTTGGAATCCTTTTTGAAAACTGCAGCAAATGATCCTGATCCAACTCACAATCTAATTCAAGAAATGTATACCTTTGAGTACCAAAATCAGATAGTGTGGGGAGCATCAGCTAGAATACTAAAACAGATACAAAATTGTCTAAAACGCTGAGATTCATTTAAAAAGAGCTCTTCGCGCCTGAAAATCTATGGCTGCACGCAAGTCTTCTCCAAGAAAGATTCGTCTATTGAAAAAAACAAGACAGACATCACCCGTACCAGCTTGGATCATTCTCAAAACAAAGAGAAGTGTTAGAACAAATCCAAAACGTAGATCTTGGAGATCAACTGATGTGGAGGTAGGATAGAATGTCTCAAGAGTTAGAAAGAGTTTATACGATTAATTTAGGTAAAGTTTTACTCTCACAATCACAGCATAGAGCTGTTAGGGCAATTAACATGATTAAGGAATTTGCTCGACATCACATGAAAGTTGAAACTATCAAGATTGAAGAAGAGTTAGCACATCAAATTTGGGCAAGAGGAGTTAGAAGTCCTCCAAGAAAAATCAGAGTCCGAATGAGTAAGACTGACGAAGGATATGTCCTTGTCTCTCAATATGTAGAAGAAGTTGAATCAAAGATAACTCCTGAAAAAGACTCTAAAAAAATTGAAGACAAAGTAGAACCAAAAACTGAAGAACCAACTGCAGAAGTTAAAGAAGAACCAACTGCAGAAGTTAAAGAAGAACCAACTGCAGAAGTTAAAGAAGAACCAACTGCAGAAGTTAAAGAAGAACCAACTGCAGAAGTTAAAGAATCAACTGAAGCAAAGAAAGATGAAAAGAAGCCTACTAAATAATTTTAAAAATTAAAATTTTAAAAAAATATTTTATTCCATCTGATATAGTTCTAAATTACAATCAATACTGCAATCTGGTGTATCCCAGTCGAGTGTATTCTCCTGTGGAATCATTCCTAGAGGATCATATTTGTCAAATTTTGTTATTCCTTGAATCGATGATAACATTACGATCTTTGACTCATCAGCATTTGATGACATGTCTATCTGTGAATTACTTTCACTTAGAATTCCTTGTGTGAGATTTGTTATGGAACTTAGTACTCCTACTGGGATGTTGCCTCCTCCAACTACGTACAACATTGAGCGTTTTACTGCATTTGGTGGGGCATTTTCATAAAGCATCTTTAGTGAATCTCTAAGTGATTCTTCGATATTTTGATTTTCTTTACTTGTGGTGATGATGTTAGTTTCAGATATTTCAGATGAATCAAGTGATTTTACTACATGCATGATTGCAGAATTTGCAATGCCATAACATGCCTTGGGACTCAAGTCTGGATTACTCTCAAGTAATGAATCATTATCAAGCACAATGGTGCACTCTGAGTTCTCCTTGAGTCTTTTTAGGGCTACTCCTGAATTGAAAATCCTGTCTTTCTCATACCTGAAAGGCATGATTGCAAATGAAATTAGTCCTTTTTCTGAGTCTTTGCATATTTTTGATACAACTGGTGCCATGGCAGAGCCTGATTTTCCAGCCAAATTGCTCATGAGAATTACTGTTGAATAGTTTGAAATTTCTGATTCTATCTGGTCTGCAACATTGAATGTCGAACCGCGGATTAGTTGAACTGATGGATTAATTATTGAATCAGTTGAGACGTGAATTGTTGGATCAGATGTCAAGTCTTTTGAATTATTACTAATTAGTAGACAGTCTGAATTAATGGTATCTTTGGCTTTTAGTGCTAATTCTGATCCTACTCCACCTAAACCTATGACTAGGACTGGTTCTTTTACTTGAAAACTCATCGCAGTTCCTATTCTCTGATTTAGATAAAAAACCTTCTTACGTTTTTTTAATCAAATTTTAGATCTAAAAAATTTAGCTTGCGATCTTTCCAAGTAAGGTGCTAGTAGTTGCATCTATAATCTCAACTGTATGCCATTGGCCAATGTCTACCCCATCCCGTACAAAGACAGGCTTGTAGGTAAAGTTTCTTCCCTTGACCCCATCATCTGTTTTCTCATCAAATAGGACCCTGCCCCTCCAGCCGATCCACTTTTGGTTGTTCTCTGTAGATATTTTGTTGATCTGCTCAAAAATGACTTTACTTCTTTGCTTGACTTCTGCAACATCAATCTGCTTCATCTCCGCAGCTTCTGTACCTGGTCTTGCACTGTATCTTGACAGGTTTACGACATCTGGCCTTGTCTCATCAAGCAGTCTCACTGTCTTCTCAAAGTCCTCTTTAGTTTCTGATGGAAAACCTACTATGATGTCAGTTGAGATGGTAAAGTTATCAAATCTCTCTTTTGCCTTCTTAACAATTTCCCTAAATGTACCTGATGTGTGACCTCTCTTCATGTCATGAAGTACCTTGTCGCTTCCGCTCTGTACTGGAACGTGGAGAAACTTGAAGACTTTGTCATTGTCATAGGATTCTATCAAATTCTCTTTGATTCTAGGCATGTACATTGGATTCATCATACCTACTCTGATCATAAAATCATCTGGAATTTCTACAACTGCATTTACCAGTGATGGTAAGTCTGTTCCAATATCAAAACCATAACATCCATTATCAGTAGATGTAAGCCATACTTCCTTGCATCCTTCATTGACTTCTGTCTGAACTTGTCTTACAATATCTCCTAGTCTGTAACTTGAAAGATCTCCCTTTGATAGTTTTGTCTGACAAAATGTACATTCACTCATACAACCACTTGCAATCTCTACAATTCCAACTGCCGGGTTTAGTCTTACTTTTGGAAGCCCAACTTTTGATAAATCAGAGTCCTCTAACGCTATTTGCTTTCTTCCCTTTAGTGCTGAATCAATTACCTGGAGTGTCTTTCCTAATGAGTTTGGTCCAAGCATGCTTGCGTTTTCTGTAAATTTCTCAACAGTATTTTTCTCTGCCTTTGGAAGACATCCTGCTACCACTAGCGGTTTTGATTTTAATGATTTTATTCTGTGAATCATTTTGTTTGCAGTTGCATCTTTAACAGAACATGTAACTACAATGTTCAAATCAGACTCTGAAGAATCTTCTACCAAAGTATGCCCTCCGTTTTGAATCAGTCCTGAAATCATTTCTGAATCTGCAAAGCTAGCAGAACATCCGTAAGCTTCTACAAAGATCTTTGCCATAATCTATCCGAACAAAGAATCGATCTCTTTGTTACTCATTAATTTCTCTGCTACAACTAGCTCCCTTATTGTCTTACCAGTCTTTAGTGATTTCTTGAATAGTTCTGCAGACTTTAGGTATCCTATTTTTGGAGTTAACAATGTGACAATTACTGGACTGTTTTCAATATCTGCTTGTAGTTTTTCCCTGTTTGCAGTTAGTCCGTCAATAAGGTTTGCAGCAAATATTGGCAAAAAGTTCTTGAGCATATCTGTTGACTCTAACATACACTTTAGCATTCCAGGTAACATCACGTTTAGCTCAAACTGTCCACCTTGTGCAGCGTATGAGACTGATGTGTCATTTCCGATTATGTTAAAGCATATCATATTCATGCATTCAGCTAAAGATGGATTTACCTTTCCAGGCATAATTGAAGAACCTGCATGTACTGCTGGAATTCCAATCTCAGCTAATCCTGCAATTGGACCTGATGCCATTAATCTGATATCATTTGCAAGCTTGCCAACCTCTAATGCCAAGTTTCTCAGAGCACTTGATGTATTTGCAACTGCAAACTTGCTTTGCAAACTGTGCTGCATATCTTTTTCAGGTTTTAATGATAACTTGGATATCTTTGCAAGTTCTGATATGGCAATCTTTCTGTATCCTTTTGGTGTGTTTGCACCAGAACCTACTGCTGTTCCACCTAATGCAACGTTTTGCAATTCTTTTTGTGACAAAATGATTTGATCTCTTGCTTTGGTAATTGATGTTACATAAGCTGCAAATTCACTACCTAAGGTTACTGGCAATGCATCCATCAGATGTGTTCTTCCAATTTTCTTAAATGATGAGAATTGCTTTGCTTTTTTAGATAATGATTTTATTAAAACATCAATAGCTGGAATTGTCTCTTTAAGATTCATCAAAATTGCAACATGCATAGCAGTTGGATATGTATCGTTACTTGATTGTGACATGTTTACATGATCATTTGGATGTAGGAATTCGTATTGCCCTTTCTTTTTGTGTAACACTTCAAGTGCTACATTTGAAATGACTTCATTGGAATTCATGTTAAATGCTGTACCTGCACCAGAATTGATCATATCTACTACAAACTGGTCTACATGTTTTCCAGACAGTATCTTATCACATGCTGTAACTATTGCCTTTCCACGTTTTGCATCTATGACCTTAGTCTTCATGTTTGCAATTGCCGCAGATCGTTTAATCATTACAAATGACTTGATTAAATTCTCATGACTTTTGTTTCCAGTTACATGGTATTGCTTGATTGCTCTTCCAGTAAATGCTCCATAATATGCGTCAGATGGGATTTTAACTTTACCAAGTGAATCTTGATCTAATCTAAATTTCATATTTTGATGAAACTATTCCCCATTATTCATTCTTTTCAGAAAATTTCATAATTTCACACTATGTTGAGGGCAATTATTATATAGGATTCATAAGTCACGGTGCTTAATGAATAAGCGTGTTAGTATGCTCTTTACAGTTGCAGCAGTAGCTGTGCTAGGAGCAACCTTATTCGGAAGCACATACACACAAACCCAGATTGCTGGACAATCACTCGATATCGCTCAAATGGATGTCGATGTAATTGAACAAATCCATCAAATGGGTGGTTTAGAGCTTGTAATGCCTCAAGCATTCGCAGAAACTGATTGTGGTGTACTGGAACAAACTGGACGCAACGTAGTTGAGTTCAATTTGACTGGTGAAAGTGTTGAACTTCCAATTATGGGAGGAAAGACATTCAATGCTATGACCTTTAGTGGACAAGTCCCAGGACCAACACTAAGAGTCACACAAGGTGATGTCGTAAAAATGACACTTACAATTCCAGACGATGAAGTTACTGGACACGGTAACGACATGCACGCATCACAAATGTCAGCAAGTAACTTTGAATCCGTTAATCCGGGTGAAACAAGTCAATACTGCTACATTGCAGAATCTGCTGGTGTTTTCAAATACCATTGTTCTGGTGTCAAATTAATTGGTATGGACCAACATGTTCTTTCCGGCATGTACGGAATTGCAATCGTTGATCCAGCTAATGGATACAAGAAATTAATGGTAGAGAAGACCAGTGGAAGTGGTGAATTAGACAGACAGTTCTATGATGCAGATGCATTAGAATTTCAACTCCAATATAACCAAATGTACCTAACACCTGAAGGTAACTATGATGCAGGAGCAATGTTCAAACATCATAACACTGCAACAGTTGTTAACGGAATGCAATTTGGATATGTACCAAACATGGCTCATAACTTGCTCGTCAAAGGTGACACAAACAAAAACATCTTTGTTGCACAACCATGGAATGGAATTGAACACAAGCAATACCAATCACAACTCTTGTTTGTTGAAAATGATCAACACGTGAGACTCTTTGTTGAAAACCATGGTAACGAACCATTATTCTTCCACATTGTTGGAGAAATTTTGGATAGAGTTGTCCAAGGTAACAGAGTACAATCCGCAGCAACTGAAACATGGTTACTAGGTGGTTCACAAAACATGATTGTTGATTTAGTATTTGATGAACCAGGTGCATATGCAGCAGTAAATCATGACTATGCAGCGATTTACACTGGTGCAGCTACAGTATTTGTAGCAGGTGACCCATTTGGCTTGAACCCAGTTCTAGTCGAGAAAGGAGTTATTCCAGCACCCGTAGCATCTTATGCATATGCTTTAGGCAATCCAAGTGATGCTGTCCCACCAATGGGAATGAACAGTGTTGCTCATCCTGCCATAAACATTCATGGTTTAATGACTGATGAAGTAGCTTCTGAAATGCAAGCAAGTGGCGATTATGTCGCATTATGGGAAGTAATTCCTGTAGTTGCAGAAATCCTTACTTCTTGATCTTTTAACATCTTTTTTTCTTTTTATTATCTTAATGAATTATATTCTGTATTTCATTTCCCTAGTTCATGAGTTTTAATGAATCAGTACTGATATGTGATGAAGTAGATCCAATTTTAAATAAAATTTTGACAGATAACGGCTTGAAGATTTCATATGAGCCAGAAATCACTCGTGATCAAATTTTAGAGAAAATTTCTAATTATAATATTGTAATTGTTAGAAGTAGAACTACCATCACAAAAGAAATGATTGACAAAGCAGATAACTGTAAAATCATTGCACGTGTTGGTGTTGGATTAGATAATGTAGATCAAGAATCTGCCAAGGCAAAAAACATTCGTGTAATTAATGCAGTAGAGGGAGCGATGAATGCTGTAGCTGAATTAGTTTTAGGTTTGATGCTTTCTCTTGCAAGACAAACTGCCAGAGGTGATAGAGCAATAAGAAATGAAAAATGGCTCAAAAAAGAATTGAAAGGAACAGAACTTAGAGGAAAATATCTTGGAATTATTGGTTTGGGAAATATTGGAAAAAGACTGGGAAGACTCGCACGTGCACTCAACATGAATATTATTGGATATGATGTAGTTCCTATTGATGAGGAATTCTCAAAAGAAGTAGGTTTGATGAAGGCTGACTTGAATACCTTATTGCAAAGTTCTGATTATATCTCAATTCATGTTCCATTGTTGGATTCTACATACCATCTTTTGGATGCACAGAAAATATCTACAATGAAAAAAACTGCAAAAATCATCAATACCTCTAGAGGTGGTGTTGTTGATGAGAACGCACTTTATGATGCCCTTAAAAATGACACTTTGGGAGGTGCAGCTTTAGATGTGTTTGAAAAAGAGCCTGCCATAGGAAACAAACTAGCAGAGTTGGATAATGTAATTTTAACACCTCATATAGGTGCGCAAACAAAAGAAGCTCAATCCTTGGCAGCAAACGTAATTGCTGAAAAGATCATCCAGATACTTCGTGGCGTAATCTAAGTACAATTTCTGCTTTATCTTTAAAAATAAGTAAAAAACCTTGACTCATACGTGATTAATTATCATCTTATTCTTTTTAACATCTATTCGGAGGTTAACATATCGTGTTAAACAATTACAGTATGGATAAACTCCCATCTAGACGATTAGAGCCTTTTTGTAATGTCGATTTATTGTTAAAAATTTCTGTTGGATTGATGCTATTTACTGCACTGTCTTTTGTACTGGTATATGCAGAAACTGCTTCAGTTGATGTTGAAGGGAAATCCTTTGACATAGAATATACTGCAACTGGAGTTACTGTATCTGGAATTGAAGCAGATACTGATTTTATTTCTTTGATTTTGACTATAGATGTTACTGGTTCATCTGGTACATTGGATATTGTTTTAGATCGTTCATTTTTTGATTCTACATTTAATGGAGTAGATGAAGACTTTTTTGTTCTAGTTGATCAAGACGAAAGTACATTTACTGAAATTGAAACTACTCCTCAAAGCAGAACTTTGAGTATTGATTTGCCTGCAGGTTCTGAAGATATTGAGATAATTGGGTCTGTCTTTAATGGCCCTACTGTAATTCCGTTAGAGCCAGAACCAGTTGAAGTACCAGAACCAGTTGAAGTACCAGAACCAGTTGAAGTACCAGAACCAGTTGAAGTACCAGAACCAGTTGAAGTACCAGAACCAGTTGAAGTACCAG
>Ga0224513_10000427_pt1 | contig 15541 bp, 12 predicted proteins | sample SF_May12_sed_USG_5_FD_169109 | JGI IMG/M metagenome (GOLD analysis project Ga0224513, IMG submission 169109) | Sediment microbial communities from San Francisco Bay, California, United States - SF_May12_sed_USGS_21 | ecosystem: Environmental > Aquatic > Marine > Sediment | place: USA... | reverse complement strand
ATGGTACCGGCTGCTGCCAGTACACTCTCACCCTGTCGCAGACTCCAGGCGCGAACCTCATCGGAACCCACCGTGAAAAAACTGATATAGCCCAGCAGTTCGTAGGCGGCGGTGCACAATCGGTCCTTGGCGGATTCCTTAATCCCCATATCCGCCAGAAAGAGCGCTATTTCATCCTGATCATTTAGCTGTGATAATTCCATCTCGAATTTGCCTGCAAATTCGATAACCCGGTATCTCTTCTCGATCTTCTGCAACAGGTCCTGATTCTTTGCAAAATTGTTTTCATCAGAGTTTACGATAATCATGATCGGTTTTTGCGTGAGGAACTGAAACCCGCGGATCATCTTTTCAGATTCGCCCTCTAATTTCAGATCGCGGATGGCTCGATTGCTGCTCAAATGGTCGATAATCTTCTTCAGAATTTTTTCTTCGATTTCAAGAAGATTTGTTTTTTTACCCTGCCTGCCGGCTTTTTCAATTCGTTCCAATCGATTTTCAGCGATGATCAGATCCGAAATCAATAGCTCGTCTTCGAGTTTTTCAATATCCTGCAGCGGCGTGGAGGGGCCCGTCAGGCCGTCTGAGAAATTTTTTGCCACCAGGGCAAGTGCGTCGGTAGCCTTTATCAAACCCATCGAAGAACTGGAGAAAAGGCCTTCTCTGGCAGCGCCCTGGGTCAGCCCGGTGAAATCAATCAGCTCGATGGCCGCAAAGGTGGTTTTCTGCGGATGATACATTTCAGAAAGGGTCGCAACGCGCCCATCTGCAACTTCCAGCATCGCGCGGTTGGGCTCCGATTTGGAATTGGCGTACGATGAAACCTGGGCCTCGGATTTCGCCAGGGCATTGAAAATGGACGTTTTTCCAGAATTCGGTAAACCGATAAATCCGATATTCATTATATTTTTTCCGCTTTTTTGTTGTATTTTTTTACCACGAAGACACGAAATTCACGACGGGAAATAATGTTTTAAAACTTATTTTAACTTTCTTTGTGTTCTTCGTGCTCTTTGTGGTTAATTTTGATTTAAACTTTGCGCCTTCGCGCCTTTGCGTGAGACCTCTTCCTTCCTTCGTCCCCCCATCAATTAATATCGCGAGCCTTAAAAAACGCTATATCCGGCCATTGCTCCATACAGTAGCCGAGCCGCCATTCACTGGTTGCCAGAAATGACAGGCGCCCTTCAGCATCTCTGGCCAGGTTGGCCATATTGTTTTTCTCGAATTCAGCCATTTTGTTGCGGTCATCGCACCCGACCCAGCGGGCCACCGTAAAATCCACCGGTTCATATACGGCATCCACGCCATATTCGGCCTTGAGCCGGGCCATGGTCACGTCAAACTGGAGGACGCCGACAGCTCCCAGGATATAGTCACTGCCCCTAACCGGCCGAAAAACCTGGACAGCACCTTCTTCGGCCAGCTGGGTCAATCCTTTGTGAAGGTGTTTGACTTTTAGCGGATTCCGCAGGCGAATGCGCCTGAAATGCTCCGGTGCAAAATTCGGGATACCGCTGAATTTCAAAGCCTCTTTTTCGGTAAACGTATCGCCTATTTTTATGGTTCCGTGATTGTGAATGCCGATAATGTCTCCGGGAAATGCCTCTGCCACATTCGCGCGGTCCTGCGCCATGAAGATGGTAGCATTGGCCAGGGCGACCTCTTTTCCGATCCGGTGGTGGATAACCTTCATCCCCCTGCTGAATTTTCCCGAACAGATCCGGACAAAGGCGATGCGGTCCCGGTGGGCCGGGTTCATATTGGCCTGTATTTTAAAGGCAAAACCCGAAAACGATTTTTCATATGGCGAAACTTCGCGGGAGACGGCAGCGCGCGAACCCGGTGCAGGCGCCATTTCAACAAAAGCATCCAGCATTTCCTGAACGCCGAAATTATTAATGGCACTTCCGAAGAAGACCGGCGTCTGGCTTCCTTTTAAATAATCGCTGATCTCAAACGGGTTGACGGCGCACTCGATCAGCTCAATGTCTGTCCGCAGTTCATCCGCCTGGCTGCCCAGAAGTTGATCGAGTGCCGGATCGGACAAATTCTGAATAACGACCCCTTCCTGCTCGCGCGTGTCGGCGCCGGGCCTGAACAGGTGCAGCTGTTTGTGAAAAAGGTTATATACCCCCTTAAAGCGTTTGCCCATGCCGATCGGCCAGGAAAGCGGCGTGCATTCGATCTGCAGTTTGTTTTCGATGTCATCCAGGATATCCAGCGGTGCCATCCCCTCGCGGTCAAGTTTGTTGATGAATGTCATGATCGGGGTATTGCGGTTGCGGCAAACCTCCATGAGCTTCTCGGTCTGGGGTTCCACGCCCTTGGCATGGTCGATCACCATCAGGCTGCTGTCGACGGCGGTCAGCACCCGGTAGGTATCTTCTGAAAAGTCCTGGTGGCCGGGCGTGTCGAGAAGATTAATCTCAAAATCCTTGTAATTGAATTTCATTACCGAAGTTGTCACCGAGATGCCGCGTTCTTTTTCAATTGACATCCAGTCACTGGTGGCATGCCGGGCGGCACCCTTTGCCTTGACAGCCCCGGCCTGCTGGATCGCTCCGCCGAAAAGGAGCAGCTTTTCCGTCAGCGTGGTCTTGCCGGCATCCGGATGGCTGATGATGCCGAAGGTTCTTCTGCGGTTAATTTCTTTTTGATTGTAACTTTCCATGAATTATCTTAAATTGCTCCTGTCTATCCCGTATTTCGGTTTTTAAGCGGCGCACTGTATCAGTGTCTATCCCAATTGTAAAGGTAATGTTTTAATTAAAACTTGACTTGTGTGATTATTAACCTACTTTGTGTTCTTCGTGTCTTTGTGGTTAATATCCCTTTTCGAGCTGCAAAAATTTCACCACGAAGGCACAAAGTTCACGAAGGGAAATATTTTTTAGATTTAATTAAGTTCACAGCTCATAAATTAAATTGAAGGAGATTCGGATGGAAAAAGTTGAAACCGGACAGTTCGTCAGTGTGCATTATAAAGGAACATTGCAAAACGGAGAGGTCTTCGATACCAGCGAGGGGCGTCATCCCCTGGAAGTGCAAATCGGCGCGGGGCAGATCATCTCAGGGTTTGAAAATGCGCTGATGGGCATGTCTTTAAACGAAAAAAAGGTTTTCACCCTCGATCCTGAGAACGCTTACGGGCAGAAAGACGAAAGCCTTACCCATTCTTTTCCCCGGGCGGGCGTTCCCGCCGAAATCAATCCCGAGGTGGGGCAGACCGTGGCCCTTTCCTCGCCGGAAGGGCAGCAAGTTCCGGCTCTGATTACCGAGATGGATGATGAAAAAGTGGTCGTAGACCTGAATCACCCCCTGGCCGGCCAAACGTTGACCTTCGACATCGAGGTTGTCGGCATCAGCGCCACAGCGACCCAGGATCCGGCGGGGTGCGGTAGCGGCTGTGCCTGTTCTTCTTAAGCTATCCGATGCATGACTGGTACGTGTATATCGTACGATGCCGCGACGGCAGCCTGTATACGGGTATTGCCACCGATGTTGAACGTAGAATGGCCGATCATCTGGCCAACAAGGGCGCAAAATACCTTCGTGGACGCGGTCCCCTGAAACTGGTTTTTACAAAAAAGGTTGGCAAAAAAGGACGGGCCCTGAAAGTGGAACACCGGGTCAAGCGCTTGCCCAGACATAAAAAGGAAGCGCTCATTAAGACCGGCGCCGGCATTGAAACGCTGCTCAACAGCAACGGCCGCTGAACGGCAAGGTCGGCTTGTTATAAATTGCAATAGCATAAAACTAAAACCCCTTTCTCCATCTGAGAAACGGGGTTTTTATATTCAGAACTCATTTTTATTATCTTTAAACTATGGATAATATTTTCCTTCTCAAAGCCCGCGGGGCTGCTCCTCAAACGAAGTGCTCCTAAAGCGCAGCGCTCATTAAGGCCACCGGCCGCAATCCAAGGACCCTGAACGGTGAACGCAGAACCCGGAACTTTTTCCTGCCGGCCCATTTCCAAACAGGATTAGACGTATTATATTGGCTATTATGAACCCAACTCAAAAATAGGATTTTGATTCAAGATTCCGTCTTCGCCTAAAGGCTCCGCCGAGACACGCGCGGCGGGGCCGAGTTTTCCAGCATAGCTGGAGTTCCCGTTTGATCTTATACTCCTTGTGGGTCGTCCCGCGTTGCGGGATTCCCCGTCTGATCTTATGCTCCTTGTGGGTCGTAAACCGGAGGCATACTGCTGTGTGTCGAGGATTTAAAGCCAGGCACCAATCCCGCCAAAGGTGGGAGGCCAAAAGATATTTTTGAGATGGGTTCTATGAATGGTTCTGATAGATGGTGGCTTCAATGCAAATTCGTCCTTCCCAGGAAAATGATGCACGTTCCATCTCCCGCGTCTATATTCACACCTGGCAGCACACTTACCTCGGTTTGGTGCCATTTGGCTACTTATACGCCATGTCGCTAAGCCGGCTCGAACAGGGATTTATAAATGAACTAAAAAGCAATAAGGCCATCAGTTATGTTGCCGAAGATGCCGGTGAGGTCTTGGGATTTGTCAGCGGCGGCTATGAGCGGCAAGGTGATGATATTTACAGTGGTGAAATTTACGCATTGTACGTGCTGAAAAATCACCAGCGGCAGGGTATCGGTAGCGAACTGGTTTCCGCCCTGGCGAACAGGCTAAACCATTTCGGTATCTATTCAATGCTGGTCTGGGTCCTGGAACACAACCCTTACCGGCGATTTTATGAAAAGATAAGCGGCATGTACCTGCGCAAGCAGCGGATGCCATTTTCCGGTGAGATGCTGGACACCGTCGCATACGGGTGGATCGATACAAAGCTCATTCATCATTGATTCCGGATTCCGCGCATTCATCCATTATCTCGGAAGCGGGTTTTGAGTCACTTTTTATGCTGAGAATCAAAGACAGGAGGCCTCGAATGATGCGTTTGCAAAATCATCTCTTAATCTGTGTATTTATTATCGGATTGATCGGCTGTTCCGATTATCAGGGTGCGCCCAAAGAAACCAAAGGGTATCTCAATGTTTCCACGGATCAGTTTGTCGAGATGGCCGATAATAAAGACTTTACGCTCATTAATACGCATATTCCTTATGAAGGCGAGATTCCTGGAACCGACCTTTTGATTCCGTTCAATAAAATTGAGGGGCATCAGGTTGACCTTCCCGATGATAAATCCACCCCCATCGTCGTATACTGCAAAGCAGGGCCTATGGGCGATACCGCTGCCGGTAAACTGGTGCAAATGGGCTATACTCATGTGATTCATTTTAAAGACGGCATGAATGGCTGGGAAAAGGCGGGAAAATCCTTGCAATTCCGCTCGCGATGAGCCTTCATAAAACCCTTACCCCAAATCCCATTTTTCATTCTGAGAAATGGGATTTTATGAATCAGCCCTGGGCGCCTCCGAGGTTAAACTATTGAACCACTGAGCCCCAGGACCGAGAACCTGGCGAGAGGTCAGCTATCGGCTTGCCTGGGGATATCATTAAGAGGGAAGGGGAGAATATTTTTCTGTTATTTTGATCAATCTTGTAATACAAAACATCGACATTTATGTATGCGACTGCCTTTGCAAACACTATTTCGGTTGAGGAATTGTATCCTTGGGTAAGGTCTTAAAAGCTAAATATCGATATGGGCATGTCATTGCAGCCTCGTGTTTCGGCATCCAGGCTGTTGGTGTCGGCACTTATTTGTCTTATGGCGTGTTGTTCAATCCGTTGATCGATGAGTTCGGCTGGTCAAGGGCTTTGATCTCAGGGGCTGCATCGATGGCCTTTTTATTGATGGGCTTTCTCGGCATTGGCGTCGGCAGATTAAACGACAGATTCGGGCCGCGCATCTTGATGACCATCTCCGGCGTTTTCTTCAGCCTGGGCTATTTTCTCCTGTCAAGGCTCGAAGCCATCTGGCAGCTCTACCTGTTCTTTGGGATCATCTTCGGCATCGGCCTGAGTACCGTCGATGTTATTGCCCTGAGCACCATCGCACGCTGGTTCGTTAGAAAAAGAGGATTTGCAACCGGCATCGTAAAGGTCGGCACCGGTGCCGGGCAGATGACCATCCCCTTTTTGGCGAGCATCCTCATTATCCGCTACGGCTGGCGCAGTTCCTGCGCTATCATCGGTGTGGCGGTGCTGGTCATCCTTGTGGCAATCGCCCAACTGCTGCGCCGGGACCCGGGCCAAATGGGCCTTTCACCCGATGGGAATGCGTCCGGGTCAACGGATGGGCCGATTACGGACATTGAAGGCCTTACCCTGCGCGAGGCCATGCGCACCCGGCAGTTCTGGACGATTTGCGCCGCCATGATGGCGATCGTCTTTTGCCTCTTGACGGTGATGGTACATATTGTACCTTTTGCCCAGGAGATCAACGTTTCTCCGACCCGAGCCGCCAGTGTACTCTCTACAATTGCCGGCGTGAGCATGGCGGGTCGATTTATCAGCGGGCTTGCCATTGACCGTATCGGCAGCAAAAGGGTGATTATTTTTTGCTTTATTCTGTTGATTGCCGGGCTTTTATGGCTGCAAATTGCGACCGAACTGTGGATGCTTTACCTCTTTGCCGTCGTCTACGGCGTTGCTCACGGCGGATTTTTTACAGCTTTTTCCCCCCTCATAGCGGAATTTTTCGGGATAAAATTTCATGGGGCACTTTTCGGTATAACGATGTTTAGCGGTAACTTTGGCGGTGCCATGGGTCCGGTTATGGCAGGATATGTTTTTGACGTCACCGGCGCATATGCCGGGGCTATCTGGATCTGCACCGTGATCGCTATACTTGGATTTGTGCTGGTGGCATTGCTGAAACCGGCAATGGAGGGAGCAAGGGTAAATGGCTGATCGCCAGCGCTTTTTCTATACCCCATCAAATATTTAATTGTCCTGATCTACCCGTGAACTGACCCAATTGGAAAGCAAGTTAAAACTTCGATTGACAATATGATATCCCAACTTTTCAAGAGTCTCTCAAAGTTTGTATATGTTGGAGAAATCCACACAAAATAAGGGCTGAGATAGTCGGTTTTTTGGGAAATATCGCAGGTTTTAGGGAATAAACTTAAAACACAAGATATTATATAAGGACCGCAATTAAATATTTTTGTTTATCCCAAAGATGCTAAAGCTTCCTTTGCTTGATTTAGGTGTCCAAGGGTAATTAGCTATGAAGCAATATTTAAGACGATTCCCAATCCAAGCCCATAGAAAAGATGCTCAACCACAGGTGAGATAAAGGATCTTACGTTGTTGGGCGCTCTAACCCCAAAGAAACCCCAACCGAATCCAGGAAAAAGAATGAACCATGGAAGGATTACTGTTGCCAGCCCCCATAAAAGACTATAAATCAGGTGATTTCCTTGCATGGGCACATTAAAGATCAGATAGAAGAGAGGATAAGTCAATGCCAGGCTGCCGCCAGTAAAATAATGAAAAGCCCCGCCAGCGAGCACCTCATTTTTTACAGGGCTGGACTCAATTATATTCTTATGTACAAAATGTCCACCAAAAATACCCAGAGCCCACCGACCGAGGGCTGCATTTCCTCCTCAGCCCCCCCACCTAATCTTTAATTTCTCCGTAGCAAAGATTCCGACAATGTCCATCAATCCCGTACCCACTAGTCCGCCAACAATAGACCAGAAAAACAACCTCATGAGATTCCCCCCAACCATCATTTCCCAGATGGCCTGTTCGGTTGATAAATTGATAAGAAGTCATTTTTGATAATCGAATATATTAGACATGATAAGTCTTATAATTTAATTCGCACAAATACGAGATTATACCGCTGGCTTTAAACTCCCCGGGAACAACATTGGTACTTTGCGTTGATAGTCAAGATAGCCCTCACCAAAATCGTTCACTAAATCTCGCTCTTCAAGCAGTGTGGCCACAACAATCCAAACTGTCCATAGTATGTTGAATAAAAGACGATCTATTGAAGCGTCTGGGCACGACCAGATCAGTAGTAGCATAGCGAAGTAAAGTGGATGACGGACCCACCTATATGGCCCGCGTACAATGAAAGGTATGCCGGTAGCTTTTGTACCCTTTATATTTGCCATGATGGGTTCTAACCCAAAGAAGTCGGGAGATTTAAGAGCCAGGCAACCCCATACAAACAGACCGATGCCACTAAAAAAAACAATGCGGAATAAAGTGCGAATGCCATCATGCTGGCCGAATATATACAGATGCGAATCTTGCCAAAATATCATTAAAATTAACAAAATTGTGCCTGATGAAATGCTATAAAACGCATCATGATAATGAGCAGAGATAATCTTATGTAGGCGGTTTTTAAAAGATTTTCGTATCATAGTGCTATGTTGAACGAAAAACAAAGCGCAAAGTAAAGCATCAAAGGCAAGCAAAGTTGGTTCTTCCAATCCGAAATTCACCCAGTCAAATGACCCCACATATAAGAAGATAAAGAATAATACCAATGAACCTCCTCCGATAAGGCCACTTACCAAAATCACAAAATATTGGATGAACCTATTAGTTTGTGTCATCAGGTTATGCTCCACAGCCTAACCAGTGATTATACCGTTCTGTTTATCATGTAAAATGTAGCGATATGTAGAAAGGTTGTAAAATGTGACAACTTCAAATTTCAGATATCTTTCCAGAAAACCAGATATCTCCTGAATACCGATATATTGAGAATATCACCAAAACAGGAAATTTGTGATATCATCTCAAATTTTTCGGATATCACAACTTTTTTACAGCTTTAAAAACCTTTTATGAGTGGGAAATATCAACGTTTTTAGAACTACCAAGAAACCTATGTTCGATAGCTGATCGCTGGCGGTTTGGAGTTAAATATTTAAAATTACTATTTGATTTTACAGATTACAATGGTGGTATCATCGGCTAACGGTTTGCCCTCACTAAATTCCTCTAAGCCCTGTCTAATTTCCTGGACCACTTGCTTAACTGGTGCATTATTTACTTGCTGACCCAATTTTATTAGGCGGTCCCGGCCAAATTCCTGATTTTGAAGGTTCACAGCTTCGGTGACTCCATCTGTATACAACACAAGAAGATCTTCTTCATGTAGTTCAATTGTTTTCTCTGCGAACTCAGCTTCTTCAACCAAACCGATCGCAGCCCCCGTTGGCCGTAACATCTCTACGGATTCTTTTTTGCTCTTGTTGTTGCGCAAAACCAGTGGTGGTAGGTGGCCCGCATTACTAAATGTGAGTGTCTTTGTTGATGAGTCGAAGGCTCCAATGAAAAACGTTACAAACGTTTCAAAGCGAATATTGTGTATGAACAGCTTGTGCAATTGGCGCATTACCTCGGCAGGCGATTGGTTAACCGGTACTAAAGTCCGCAGCAAAGCCTGTATACTGGCCATATGAAGGCTTGCCGATACCCCATGACCCGCCACGTCTGCTATGGCCAGTCCATGAAGTCCGTTGCTAAAATCAACGAAATCAAAGTAGTCTCCCCCCACAATTTGAGCTGGTCGACTAAACGCAGCAATCTCAAGCCCGGATATATTTGGTACTTCTTGCGGTAACAGCGTTTTCTGCACCTCCTGAGCTAATGCAAGTTCACTCTCCAATTGATGACGCTCTTCTCTAGAAAGATGCTCAATGCACACACAAGCGGTGTAATCGACTTCCAGGAGTTCTGTTTCAACCACTTCATTACAAACTTCACATTTGCCTAAAGTTTTTGATTCAGCTTTTGATATGGCGTCATCAATCACATCTAAGCGGACATGCACTGATTGTTCTGTTGAGGGACCCAACAAGACTTTTTTCTTATCCGGAGGCGTTGCGTGGATCCAATCGGTGAGGTTTTCTTGTTTCTGCAATAGACCGTTATGCATGCGCTCTAAAAGAAGAGTTTCCATATGTACCTCCTATTCCTGCACCCAAAATGTTATTATTTTGTGCCAAAAAACCAAATATCAGCCAGGTACCGATACATTGAGAATACCACCAAAACGGTGAACTTGTGATATGCAAGAATATCACAAGATAACGGTGGGGTTAGGCGGCACCGAGTATTGTCAGTCGCCCAAAATAACCCTTATGTCTCCTAAACATGCGCCCTTTTCATGCATCATGCACTTATCGATCTTTGGATCGATGCTATATTTTATTCCCAAGGCTTCAAGCCAACATTCGATTCTGTAGATCACCCCACACCTGTATCCATCTATAACCCCAATCTGTTTCATGCCCTTATATGCAAAGCATTCCCCGCTTTCCCACTCCCAGTGCAGAAGATCTTTTGAGGATGCGCGGAACCGAAATCCCTCAAAAACTGAATTGGGCAGAGTCATTTCAAGGGCTTCAAGCATGAAATCCTTGAGCTCTTCGAAGGTTCCAATCTTCTCCCCACCTATCCCTAAGGCCTTCTTAACCCTTTTAATCTCAATAGGAGCAAGGGATCGAATGGCCGCTTTATTCAATTTATTCGCTTTGTCGACACCTAATTCCTGGTAAGTGTGGTAAAACCACATACCGTCATGAGTAAGCCAGCCTTTACCCAATAAATCTCTTATCTCTCTCTTTCCGATTTTATTTAATACGCCCACGTGGTCTCTCCTATGCAAAATTCTCAAATGCTGATAGCTTGCTATTTTATCAACAAGGCATCAGGTTTGGATGAGAATATCACCAAAACGGGAGACTTGTGATACCATCATCAGCCTTGCTGAAAGTAAGTGGACATTTTGGTCAGAGTCAAGGGTGCCGCTCAAGAACTTGTATACAGATCAGTGGTCAAGTATTTCAGACCTGAATCGCAGAGCAACGTTGCAACAGTATGACCGGGTCCCAGCTGTTTGGCCATTCGGATAGTCGCAACAACATTAGCACCCGAGGAAGTTCCAACAAAGAGTGCCTCCTGGGAAGCCAAATGCCGGGCCATCGCTTTAGCTTCTTGAGTGGAAACCGTCATGATTTCATCTGCTATACTGGTTTTCCATAGTGGAGGAATAAAACCGATACCAATACCTTCGATCTTGTGGGCACCTTGCTCTCCACCTGACAATACAGGCGATTCCTCAGGTTCTACAGCAATTATTCGAATATCTGGGTTGTGGCGGCGCAAAACTGTTGAGGTGCCTGCGATAGAGTGGGCAGTTCCTACAACATGTACGAAAGCATCAATCTGCCCTTCTGTCTGAGACCAAATTTCCTCACCCAGCGGATGATAACCTGCAACGGCATCCTTGTTTTGTAGCTGGTCACTATAAAACATACCCGCTTCATCGCTTAGTTGGCGTGCACGCTCGATCATTTCCTCAATAAGTTCTTTCGTAATTCGGCCACCGTCGCTCGGAACCTCGTACAAATCCGCTCCCAGTGCTCGCATATGATCGCGTTTCTCTTGGCTAAATGCATCCGATGTGACAATACGTATCTTGTGCGCTTTTGCGGCACATACGAGTGCAAGCGAGGTTCCAGTACTTCCGCCCGTGTACTCGACAACCGTTCCACCAGGCTGCAAGCGACCATCCGATTCTGCACATTCAATCACAGCAATCGCCATACGATCTTTCATGCTGCCAGTAGGATTATTACATTCCAACTTTACCAAGACACGTGCATGATCTGCTGGAACTACTCTTCGAAGTTCCACCAATGGCGTATTGCCTATGGCTTTAAGAACCGTTTTAGCAATGCTCATATCATTTTTCCTTTTGTGTGCTTTGTTTACGTACCGATTACACTGGCTGTTCATTAGATGGGTGAGATTCCAGATGAGAATACCTCAACTTCACCAATATTGCAGATATCATCAAGTGGCAACAAAAAAATACCCCGACCGATTTAGCGACCAGGATTTTTAGATATCACAACTGTTGGGTAGGATTAAAAACCGGTGATAAGTTGGAGTTATATGTAATTTTTGGAGTTAAAAATATTTTAGTCTGCCAGGTGATATCCACAACTATCCGCGATTTTTTAAATATAGCCGGTACAAATTCCAGCGAATGTATAGACCTGTTTTGTCAAACGGTCAAACCTGCCTGACCCCAACAGCAATTGTTCCTTGCTGGACCCATTTTTATTGCAAATAAGTGATTTTTTTCTCTTGATTTATATTCTAAATTGGCTTATGAAGATTTCGGTCTGTGATGGACAACCCCAACCACAGGAGGTGTTATGGCCCAGGAGGGAAAGAAACCTCTTTGGAAAAGAGCCGTCAAACCTGCCATTCTTATCGTCCTCGGCATCCTCATCGCCTTCCCCTTATTTAGCATGTCTTACTACACCATGGTTCGCACCTCTACGCCTGATTTTTGCGCATCATGTCACGAGATAAAGCCCGCGGTGGTGGCGTGGCGCTCCTCAACACATGCCAACAACGCTTCAGGCGTCGTTGCCGATTGTATGGACTGTCACCTGCCCGCTCCCCAGGACACCTTCGACTTTTTCTTTGCCAAGTCCTACCACGGTATTAAAGACGTGGTGATTCATTTTCTGAGTGGTGAATATGACCAGGAAAAAGCACGCAATAATGCCTATGCCGCTTTTGAAAACAGGGAATGCCAGAAATGCCACCGCAATTTGCTGTACATGCCAAATCAACGCGGTGCCATGCTGGCCCATCGCTCCGTACTTTATGCCAAACCGGGATATGAGAAAAAATGCGTCGATTGTCATTATGATCTGGTACATTCTGAAAGAGGTCTGGTCATGTTCCGCCAGACCCGCAAGGTGCCATACCAGGCCAAAGGGCTTAGACAGCTTTAAATCCGTTTTTAGAAAATTTGTTTCTGCCTTAAAACATCAAATAACTGAAAGGAACGAGACCCATGAGGCGAACATTGTTGTTTCTCACCATCGGTTTGCTGGCCGTCGGTCTGATTGTATTTACAGCCATGGCCCAGCAGCCCAATTTTGCCAAGGTCAAGGAATACCGGATCGAGCGCAGTGTCCCTCCGGAAGCTCAGGCATGTATTGAATGCCACCGCGCAACGACTCCCGGTGTTTTTGCAGACTGGGCCAAGAGCCGTCATGCCAACGCCAATATCACCTGCCTGGACTGCCATCTGGTCCAGCCCGGTGACCGGGACATCGCACAGGGCCATGAGAAGTACTATAGCCGATCGGATATGCCCTGGGGAGAAGCCAAATACAAAATGCCCATCGCCTCGATTGTCACTCCCAAGGACTGCTCCCGCTGCCACCCGGATGAGGCCACCCAGTACAGCAAAAGCAAACATGCCAATACCATCGAGATCATCTGGAAACTGGATCCCTGGTTGAACAAAGGTATGAACTCGGACAATGAGCGCAAGACCGGCTGCTTCAACTGTCACGGCACGGTGATCAAGATCGATGAAAAAGGCGCAATCGATCCAGGCACCTGGCCCAACGCCGGTGTGGGGCGTCTCAATCTGGACGGCAGCAAGGGTGCCTGCACGTCATGCCACACCCGCCATCGGTTTTCTGTGGCCGAAGCCCGCATGCCGGAGGCCTGCGATCAGTGCCACCTGGGCCCTGATCATCCCCAGATCGAAATCTATGAGGAATCCAAGCACGGAACCATCTACCACGCCTACAAATCTGAATACAATTTCAATGCAGCCGGCGGTACCTGGACTCCAGGCGTGGATTACCGCGCACCCACCTGCGCTGCCTGCCACATGTCCGGCTCCGGAAAAGAACCCACCAGCCACGATGTGACCGCGCGGCTCTCATGGGAAACCCAGGCCCCTCTGACGGTTCGTCCCCAGGACTTCAAACCTTTTCCTTCTGGAACCAATTGGCAGGATGAACGCCAGAAAATGAAAAACATCTGTAGCGCCTGTCATGGCGACGCCTGGATCAATGATTTTTATAATGGGTTCGACAAGGCAGTGGAAGAATATAATGAGGTTTACTTCAAACCGGCAAAGGCCAAACTTGGCGAGCTTTACGAAAAAGGCCTTCTGGACAAAACCAAATTTTTCGATGAGCGCTTAGAGATCGAATACTATGAACTGTGGCACCATGAAGGCCGGCGGGCCCGTATGGGCGCTATGATGATGGCTCCTGACTACGCCTGGTGGCACGGCTTCTACGAATGCAAGCTGCGCTTTGCGAACTATATGGAAGAGGCCAACCATCTGCTCGAAACCGGTAAGAAAGCTTACGTTGCTGAAGATTTCCCCAACGCCACCGGAGATACCCAGCGACCCAAAGCCATATTTAAAGAATAGTGTTTTTAACCGTTAAAAAAGCCCTGCAGTCCAAATCGGCTGCAGGGTTTTTCTTTATACAAACTTTTGGCAGATTGTAGATTGGATTAAATTAGCTGAAATATTGCCTGAGCAGAACTTGGGATATCATAGCAGAAAACCAAATATCACCGCACCTGTGATTTATTTAGATAATCTGTATTTTGCCAAAATTGCAGATATGCCAAAATATCACAACTATCTTTAAACCTTAAAAAGTGCCGATATGTTGGAGTGAGCACAACTTCTGAAAGGCAGATTTTATTGCCACAAAACGGCAGGAACCCAATAGATGGTTCACATGTGATCAGTTTACAGTATATGTAGTTTTAAGTGATGCCAGATAATTGCTTTTTGGGGGAGATATCCAAAGTTATTCTGAATCTTTTAGAACCGAAAATGAAGCAACTGTTACTTCATCTACAGAGATATATTCGTTTCTTTGATCATAATTGCCATGAGGATTGCGATAAATGGTTCGGTAAGATTTCAATTTCATTCCTTTAACATTTTTCAATATATATAGTCCATTTTCATCGAATCCATACTCCCTATTTTCTTCAGATAATCCAGCTTTGAAAGTATTTTCGCCATTCTTTAAAAAGTAATCCAAAAACCCAGTACTCGGCGAAAACCAGAAATTACCCTTCCATGTCTTGTCAATTACTATTTCTTTGACTTCTTCAATGGATAATCTTTCGGATTCAGACAAGCGACAGTAACTATCAGGCAGAGCTGGCAACCCTGCTTTTATAAGACCATTTATAAAAAGATCTGCCATTTCCGGTTTCTGAATACCCCAATCACGGATAATGTGTTCTGGAGATGGCGCAAAGTGGCTCGGGTAGACCTTGACAAAATTATTTAGATAGATATCTTTTGCCTCCTCTTCACGACCAAGATGAGCTAAGGCTGCAACTAAAATTCCATTGTTTTCCAGTAATCGCGGAGCGTGAACACAAGCTCTTTCCATGAGCTCGACAGTTTTTTCATAATTTTTCATGAAAAAATAGGCTTCTGCCTGTTTGTATAAAGAAAAAGGCAACTTATTCGGATCTAATTTCGCCTCCATTTTAGCATAGGAAAGGGCTTGTTCAGGCTGAGTGTCTTTGAAAATCTGTGATAGAGCAGCATAGCCTTCTGGGTAATTTGGGCTCATTTCAATTGCTTTACGGGCATGTTCAGCCGCTATTTTAAATTGGCGTCGAGATATAGCAACATCTGCAGCAATTTGATGGGCCAGATGAGTTGGATTCTGCATGGCTAACTCTAAAAAGCCTATCGCGAGGTTTCGCCCACTATCTAAATGGCCTATCGCGAGGTTTTGCCCACTAT
>Ga0224513_10000423_pt1 | contig 15604 bp, 16 predicted proteins | sample SF_May12_sed_USG_5_FD_169109 | JGI IMG/M metagenome (GOLD analysis project Ga0224513, IMG submission 169109) | Sediment microbial communities from San Francisco Bay, California, United States - SF_May12_sed_USGS_21 | ecosystem: Environmental > Aquatic > Marine > Sediment | place: USA... | reverse complement strand
AATTGCCTCTCAGCGCTCTTCCGGTACTTCATCGAAAAATTACCGGTATTTTTCAGCCGAACGTCTTCCAGGGTTGATTTTCTTTGTAATGTTTTGTACTACTTTTATAAAAGGCTGTTTCAAAACCCACCATTCGCTAATTTAATTTTTTGCAAAGCGCTAAGCTCGCTTTATTAAAATGAGGGATTTTCTATCGTAACGGATATGTTCATTTGGGCGCGGTTCGTTTTACTGGCCATCAGTGCGCTGCTGTTGATTTTCGCACTGATACGGATGAGATCAAATGGGGATTCCAAAATTGAACAGGCGGTCCGCGATGAACTGCGTTTCGGTCGCGAAGAGTCCGCAAAAGGCGCAAGGGATCTGAGAGAAGAAGTATCTGCAAGTCAAAAGAATATCGTGGACACCATGGTGAAAACCATCGGTGAAATGGGTAAATCACAAAACGATCAACTTGAATCCATTGCCAAACGTATTCAGGAACTGACCGAATCGAATACGAAAGGCATCGAAAAACTTCGAACCACCATTGACACACAGCTAAAATATTTACAGGAAAGCAATGAAAAGAAGCTCGATCAAATGCGTGAAACGGTGGATGAAAAACTTCAAACCACCCTTGAAAAACGACTTGGAGAATCCTTCAAGCTTGTCAGTGAACGCCTCGAGGCAGTTCAGCATGGCTTGGGTGAAATGCAGAATCTTGCTACAGGAGTGGGCGATTTAAAGAGAGTTCTCACAAACGTTAAAGCACGGGGCACCTGGGGAGAAGTCCAACTCGGTTCACTTTTAGAACAAATATTGACCCCGGATCAATATGGTAAAAATGTAAATATTAAAACCGGATCACAAGAGAGTGTTGAATATGCCGTCCGGTTGCCCGGAAAAGACGATTCCTTTGAATCCTGTGTTTGGATGCCCATTGACTCAAAGTTTCCCCAAGAAGATTATCTGCGGCTTGTGGAGGCTGCCGATGCTGCCGACGTCGATGCCGTACAACGGGCTACAGCCTCGCTCATCCGCGCCGTTCACAGTTCTGCAAAAGAGATTCGTGATAAATATATCGAACCACCGAAAACCACCGACTTTGCCATCATGTTTTTGCCAACAGAGGGGCTTTATGCAGAAGTCCTTCGGCAGCCGGGTCAGGTAGAAAAAATTCAGCAGGATTATCGGATTGTGATCGCCGGGCCCACATCGCTGTCGGCAATTTTGAGCAGTTTACGCATCGGTTTCCGCACATTGGCCATAGAAAAGCGGTCCAGTGAAGTCTGGAAAATCCTTGCAGCAGTCAAGACAGAATTTGGGAAATTCGGAGATGTTTTAAGCAAGGTCAAGAAACAGCTAAATACTGCTTCCAATACCATTGATCAAACCGGTATAAGAACCCGTGCCATGGAGCGCAGGCTGAGGGGGGTGGAGGAACTGCCGCTGGAATCAACAGCAAAAATTCTGGAATTGCCCGACGATGATGAACAAGAGGTTAATGATGAGTCTTAACCCGTTAAAGATCTATACAGCAACACGAAAAGTGGTATAGCGATACTTGAGATAAACAACAATCCTTCATAAGAGGTCCAAGCTTCATACCGGGTCTTCCCTTTATTCCGAACGGTTACATACTTAGAAAGAAAACCCAAACCCATTACCAGCCAGAATATCAATAGCGTTAAAACGATTGTCGGTGTGTTCATCTCTGAAAGTGTTCCTTTATTAAACCCTGTCTAAATCAACCTGGCTGCTTTAAACCGCACAATCCTGTAGATCGTGGTTGAAGGTAAGTTTATATTAATATAGAATCGATGTGTTTTCAAGGGTATTATAGAAACGTTTCCTGGAGTGTGGGCATAATGCCCAACGAGGCGGATGAAATTGAGTGAATAGGCAACACCATATTGAAATCCATCCGAAAACATTGTAGTCTGAACCAGACATACCGGCAAATGACAAAGTGAACTAAATCCAAAGAAGGTTAAAAATGATTCCATCTTATCCGGCTTTCTCTTATCTGTTTCGTGTTCCACCTGAAAATCAAGACGATGAGATGCCTGTAAGTGTGGTTGAAGACGAAACCGAAAAGGAAATACTGGAGCAAGAGGAATATATCCGCTGCCGTCAATGCCGAAACATCCTCGCGAGCTCTGATGACCGCATCAGCGTCCAGGGGTCCCACCAGCATACGTTTGCCAATCCACATGGCATCGTTTTTGAAATCGGATGTTTCACCGCCGTTAAAGGATGCGGCCATGTGGGTCCTCCATCAGATGAATTCAGCTGGTTTGCAGGATATGGCTGGCGGGTGGCTGTTTGTCTCATCTGCCTTACCCACCTGGGTTGGTTTTTCTCCTCTCCTGGAAAAGAAAGTTTTCATGGGCTGATTCTGGATCGACTAATAACTCAATAGTAAGGGTAAGATCATAAGGATTCAAGAAGTCAAGGGGTCGAGTGAAATGCTTACGTCAGAAAAAGATTGTCCATTCCGATGATATATAACCGGTTGCAATAAAAACTCCCCGACCCCTTATTTATTTATAATTATAACTTTTTTATATCCTTGTCACGATTTGAAATGCTCGGTTTAGGTTCAAATTACGCCCTGCTTAACTCGCTCAGAGCCCCTTTGACGGCATTGGCGGCGTCATCGATGCTCAAAATTCCGGTATTGATAATAAGATCGTAATTGAGAGGGTTTGTGATGTCATCATTGAAGTATTTTTTAACAAATGCCTTTCGGTCCGATTCTGTTTTTAACACCCTGGGTTTGGCGTCTTCCGCGGCCACATCATAGTCTTGAGATACGTTTTTTAGTCGCGTTTCCAAAGGGGCAATGACGCGGATACCGAGTCTTTTATCAAGAGGCAAAACAAAATTGGCGCCTCTTCCCACGATCACCGCCCGACCATGTTTCCCGATAGTACCAATGATTTTCATAAGATGCTGGAGATACCGGTCCGGCCAGAGGTGACGCTTATCCACAAGAGATGATATCCACTCTTCGAGTACTGAAACGCCTTTTTCATCTAGCGTTTCAAGGAGGCGAACACTGACCCGGGCACTTTCAGCCATATTGTGGATAAATTCCTGGTAAAAAAGATCGAATTCAAGTTGCTCGGAGAGTCGTTTGGCCAGTATGTTCCCTCCACTTCCAGGTTCTCTGGAAATGGTGATGACAGAAATACGTTCTTTTTCTCTTTTTTCTTCTTTTTGGATAATCTGCCATCGTCTTACTTGTTCTTCTACGATTTGCTCTGTAGAACGTGTTTTTGTTTTCATGATCCCTCCTTTCTTGCCGCCTGTTTACTATGATAATTTTGTAACATCGGGGTGTCAATAAAAGAAAAAAGGTTGAAAAGAGAAACGAGTTCCCTTTGACATGAACCCAGTTTTATCATATGTTATTTTTATATCATTTCTCGACATGCGGTATGCTGTGCTCAAACGATTCCAGCTTTTGATTCTCTATGTCTGTGTTGTTCTGACTTATCTTTTAAATTCGTCCGGATGCTGATTTTCGGATAAAATATGTTTCGGTTTGTCTACCTCCGGCATGATTTATCTACCTTTGGCATGACTTGTCCGCCTCGGGCGTGATTGCCCGGTTTGAAAAACGGAAGGAGAAGGTTATGAGAGTTGAAATAAAAACGATTTTTTGTACCACCGACATTTCAGACTTTTCCAACCATTCGGTTTCCTGGGGAATTGCCCTGGCCCGGGAGTTTAGCGCCAAACTTTATGTGTGCCATGTGGTTGATTTTCCCACCAGCATAACATATGGAGATGGACCCATATTTTTTGTGGATCAGCAGAGCCAGGCCATCGCTAATGCCAACCATCAACTTAAACTCTTGGTGGGTGATAAAGAGATTCAATGGGAGTCCTTGGTCACCATCGGTCATGCCGGCGATGAAATTTCTCGTCTGGCCAAAGAAAAGGGTGCGGACCTGGCCATTTCTGCCACCCACGGGCGCTCCGGACTCAAGCGACTGATTCTCGGTTCGGTCACCGAACGCCTCATGCGCACGCTTCATTGCCCGTTGCTGATCGTTCGTGGCCCGGAACATGATCTGAACATTTTGTCGGAACAGGGGTTAAGATTTAAAAAAATTCTGGTGGGTTGCGATTTTTCAAAAGATTCCGCCCTGGCATTTCAACACGGGCTCAGTCTTGCCCAGGAGTTTCAATCAGAGCTGCATCTGGTTCATGTTATGGAGCCGCCCGTATATATGGACATGTTTAAAATATCTGTTGAGTACGGGAAAGATCTTCAAGTGGATTTACAGACCCAGATAAAAGACAAACTCAAAAAAATGGTCCCCACAGAAGCCTTTAACTGGTGTACACCACAAACCGTTCTTTTGGACGGCCCGTCTCATGAAGAACTGATCCGATATGCCAAGACAAATAAAATGGACTTGATTGTTCTGGGTGTTCGAGGGCAAGGGCTCGTGGAAAGGTTATTTATTGGCTCGACGACGGATCGCGTCGTTCGACAAACCCCCTGCCCGGTACTTTCGGTATGCCTGCCCGAATAAAATCGTGCAACCTGAATCTCGAACGAGCCGGAGGCTTTCATATGCTGCGTTATTAAGGACTCGCAATAGCAGACTATGGCTTCGTCCTTAAGTGCCTTGCTGGAGCGAAGCGGAAATCCCGCTATCGGGGCAGATGAAAGCCTCCGACTCGCCCTTGGGGTAAAAATTGATACGAAAAAAAAAACATCATCCGAGATTTACCATTTGGGCGAAATATATGATGCTATGATGCTGTTTAAACCCGCTTCAATTAAGGATTATAAAGATTCTCATCACTTTTCATGCGACATTCGGGTGTAACAATTTGATGCTCATCTCTTTGTGGAGGAATCATGAAAAAATGGCCCCTGATTCACCCCCCGCTGCCAGGTCCAAAAGCCCGCAAGCTCATTAATCAGGATCGAAAATACGTTTCTCCCTCCTATACCCGCTATTATCCGCTGGTGGTCGAAAAAGCCAAAGGGCTTTGGGTACACGATGTGGACGGCAATATATTTCTGGATTTTACGGCAGGCATTGCCGTTTGTGCCACAGGACACTGTCATCCCAGAGTGATTAAAGCCATCAAAAAACAGGCCGACCTTCTGTTGCATATGTCGGGAACGGATTTTTATTACAGACCCCAGATTGTACTGGCCAAAAAACTTGCCCAAATGGCGCCCGGGAAAGGGAGCAAGAAAGTCTATTTCGGAAATTCAGGCGCAGAAGCGGTGGAGGCGGCCTTTAAACTGGCGCGATGGCACACAAAACGTGAATTAAACCTGGCATTTTACGGGGCGTTTCATGGACGAACCATGGGGGCGCTTTCACTGACGGCGAGCAAGACCATTCAGAAAAAACATTACAATCCACTGGTACCTGGAATCACGCACATCCCCTATGCGTATTGCTATCGCTGCCCGTATAATCTTAGTTATCCCGAATGCGAACTGGGATGCGTCAAGTGGGTCGAAGATACCCTTTTTAGAACCACCATCCCTCCGGAAGAGGTGGCGACCATTTTTGTGGAACCCATACAGGGTGAGGGGGGATATATTGTGCCTCCGCCTGAATTTCATAGAGAAATGAATAGGATCGCCAAAAAATACGGCATTCTTTATGTGGTCGATGAGGTTCAGTCCGGAATGGGCCGAACCGGAAAAATGTTTGCCATGGAACATTTCGGCGTGGATCCGGACATCATCGCCCTTGCCAAAGGCATCGCTTCCGGCATGCCCTTGGGGGCCCTCACGGCACGGGCGGAAATCATGGACTGGGAGGCCGGTTCCCATGCCTCAACATTCGGCGGAAATCCCGTATCATGCATGGCAGCCCTTACCACCATTGAGCTCTTAGAAGAAGGACTCATGGAAAATGCAGCGGTTCAGGGAAAGCGTCTTATGGACGGACTTGTAAAACTTCAACAATCACATGAATGCATGGGGGATGTCCGGGGAAAAGGCTTGATGGTGGCCGTGGAGTTTGTCAAAAATCGTGAGACCAAAGAACCGGCCAGAACGTGGCGAAACGACATTATTAAGCAAGCGTTTAATAAAGGATTGCTTCTTTTAGGGTGTGGTGAAAATAGTATTCGCTTTTGCCCTTCTTTAACGGTGAATACCTCAGAGATTGATAAGTGTCTGTCTATATTCGATGATGTTGTTAGAGAGATAGCGGTATAGAGGAAGTATTTATGTCACGTCAAAATGATTTTCCGCTTGCTTGTAAAAGGTCATGTCCCATTCCCATGTTTCAGAGCTGTGACGAAGAATATAAATGGCGTTATCATCTCCATGGATCTTAAAATATCGGTGGGTCGGCGCCAGCCAGCGATCTTGAATTTCTTTAACCTCGATTTTTCGATTGCCTATCCAGATTCTACGAGGTGTCTCTTCTCCCCGGTATCCGGCATAACATTCCACTTTAATTTCCATAGATTACCCCCAATGGTCGGTAACGATCAAACTCGAAACGAGCGCATATCAATATGCCTTTCTTTTTTAAAAGTAAAGCTGTTTTTATTGTTTAAGTAATAATGTCATGCTTCGCACCCCTAATTTTCAGTCATGTAACTGTCGTGTAGCAGACCAGAAAATTTTGCTTGCATTTTAGGGGGATACAAGGTTAACTCATCATTTTTTTTGGGTTAAAGAATCTAATTAAAAGATACGTCTATGCCTCAAAAAACCACCCCAGTGACCCAGGGTTCAGGATTGGTCTGGAAAGTGTGTGTGGCCACGCTATGCCGCCTGGCGCTCAATACGGCACGGCGGTTTGCCTACCCGTTTGCACCTGCGCTGAGTCGTGGAATGGGCGTGCCCTTAACCGCCGTTACGTCTATTATAGCCGTCAACCAGTCCACGGCGATACTGGGCATGTTCTTCGGACCTTTTGCAGATCGATTGGGATACCGTTTGATGATGCTTTCCGGGCTGGGGATGCTTGTTCTGGGCATGTTCGCCGGAGGGTTTTTACCCTTTTACGGTGTTGTTTTGGCCTCACTCTTTTTGGCCGGACTGGGAAAAAGTGTTTTTGACCCGGCCATACAAGCGTATATCAGTCAGCGGGTCCCTTTTCACCGGCGGGGATTGTTTATCGGCTTGATCGAGTTCAGCTGGGCAGGAAGTACATTGGTAGGTATTCCTTTAATTGGATTGCTTATCGAATATATGGGGTGGCGGGCACCCTTTTTTGCCATGGGCGGCGTCGGGTTGATCGGTATGGTGGCACTGAAAATTTTGCTGCCAAAGGATGAAAAAAAGACCATACGGCATCAAAGCGCTTCCGGTCTTTGGAGTGCCTGGACCAGGTTGTGTCAGGAGCGGGCTGCACTGGGGGCTTTGGGATTTGGGTTTTTTGCCAGTGCTGCCAACGACAATCTCTTTGTGGTCTACGGGGCATGGCTGGAAAAATCGTTCAGTTTGAGCATTGTTGCCCTGGGACTCGGCACCAGTGTCATCGGAATAGCCGAGCTTTCCGGGGAAGGCCTGACTGCAGCCATTTCCGACCGCCTGGGATTAAAACGATCGGTGGCTTCAGGAATGGTTCTGTGCATCATAAGCTACATTGTTCTGCCCTTGCTGGGCCAAACGTTATCCTGGTCCCTGGGTGGATTGTTTTTTATTTTTTTGACGTATGAATTTACAATTGTTTCGGCATTGTCGCTTTGCACAGAATTGCTCCCCGGCCTGCGGGCCACCATGATGTCGGGTTTTCTGGCAGCCGCCGGTGTTGGGAGGGTTATCGGTGCGCTGATGGGAGGCCCGGTCTGGCTGGCCGGCGGAATCCTTATGACCGGGGCTGTTTCAGCCGTTATGAGCGGCTTGGGGCTTTTGTGTCTGATTTGGGGGCTACGGGGCTGGCAGAGGATGGAAAGAGATGAAGGTGAATAAAATTATTTAAACAGGTAATGGTTTGGAATAAATAAAGTTTTTGGCTTATGAAAATTATGAAAATTCCAAGCACAAAAATACAAATCTCAAATAAATCTCAATGACCGAAATTCAAAACAGATAAAAAGACGGGAAAACATCCAATAAGCGATTGAAAGGTTTTGGTCATTGAATATTGGGATTTGGGATTTATTTGGAATTTGGTGCTTGGAATTTGGGATTTTAGCACCCTATCCGGGAAAGCAAATCGCTTATATCTGAATCAGTTAGAGTTAACTTTGACGCTTCCCTGAAACCGTTGGGGTAAAATGTTCCTTTGTCTCTAAAAATGTGTTATTCGTATCAATGCCATGATGAAAAACCTGAATGATCAAAATCTGATTGACGCTCTTAAAAAACTGAGAGGCGATATTCCCCGCGTCATGGACGTGCTTGGGCTCGACCGTCACAAAGAGGCGGAACCATGGGCCCAAATCATCGACAAAAAATTGCTGACAAAGCTGTCTCCGGATTTCCCCTTGATGGCCACCATCTGCGGCGGCGGGTCATCCGGAAAATCGACGCTGTTTAATTCCATCGTAAAAGAGGGACTCTCACCCGTCGGCGGCCGCGCAGGACTCAACCGCCGGGTGCTTTTTTCGGCCCATGGGGAGCTTTTGGAAAAGCCCGATTTTCTCTCCGCTCTGTTTGAGCCTTTCGGCACCTTGCCCCGTCCCCTCAAAGACAAAGATGAGCTGACCACCCCGGGGCATCCGGTGTATGTGTTGAGCAACGCCATTCCTAAAAACCTGGTATTAATGGACACGCCGGATTTCGATACCGGTGCAAAAGGGGTCTACATCAATCGGGAGGTCTCCCGGCAGGCCCTGGAATCATCCGACATCCTGATCTATATTTTCACCAATTCCAACTATAACAACCGCGAAAATACGGATTTTATCTCTGAAATGCTCACCAGCATCGGCATGCGAAAATGCTTTTTAATCTATCGCGTTTATCCAAGCTTTGAGACACAGGAGGTGCAGGAACACGCCATGACCGTTGCCAAAAATCTTTACGGCAGCGCAGCAGATCAATATGTTCTGGGCGTTTACCGCACCGATGAAGACAATTTAGTGGCCTCGGGTGAAAAATACATGACCTTGCGCCCTGCTGGAAAAGAAGATCCGTCGTTTTTCGATGCATTGAAAAGTATCCATACCGAAAAGCTCAGACTCGAATTGCTGTCGTCCATCTTAAATGATGTTTTGGACCGGGCTCAAGAATTTCTTGGACAAACAAAAACCTCCAACCAGGAGCTTCATCTTTATCTTGATGCCCTGCAAACGGCCCAGAGTCACTGCGTTCATGAAGCCCTTCAACACTTTCCCGTGGACCTGGTGATGAAACGTTTTGTCGACATATGGATGTCAACGGATCCTCCCTTTGTCAAGGCCATGCGAAAAGCCGGCAATATTATCGAACTCCCGTTTAAAGCGCTGGTGGGGACGGCAAAAAAGATTAAGGGCACATTTTCTGATAAAGAGAAAACCGTTGGCCGGGGGCATTTTAATGATGCCATCAAAGAAGACCTGCTGAGTGCCGTAAACCGGATGCATTTTCACACGCTAAACTCTGAAATATCGGTGGCCGCCGCCTTAAAAGATCCGGTGACCCGGCGCATGGCAGACGCCGTTGAAGAGCTCAGAGCCCAAAGGGGCTTGAAAAACCATGAAAATCCCCGAAAGGAAGCCGAAGATGAAAAAAGGGCGTTAACATTTATTGTTTCAGCCCATCCGGTTGTTTTTCCGCACCAGGAAACCCTGCGTCGCATGGATTGGAAATCGATACAGCAGTCGATTCTATCACAGCAAGAGATCATCGCAGAGCTGTCACACGACATCGAAAAGGATCTCAGAAACCTCGCCGACGGGTTTAGAAGTAAAATGGGAACCTGGACCAAAATTCGACAGATGTTTGCCGCGTTTTTAAACGTGGTGCCGGCAACTGTTGCCGTAACCTATATCCTTTCAACAGGAGATCCTGTAGGTGCTGTGGGAATCAAGGTGAAGCTCACCGGACTGTTCGGGCTCCATGATCTTTATGCCCTGATTGCGCTTCCAGCCACCACTGGCCTTAAAAAGGCGGATCAGAATCAGCTCAAAGAGATGCTGGGCCCCATTATCCAGACCTGGCTCAACAACAAGCTCAAAGCTGTTCAGGATCTTTTCGAAAAAGAGATCACCGGTCAAATTATTCAACATGCAACAGACGCGCTGCAATCGTCTGATGTTCTGATCACACAGATCCAAGATCAAATTGCAGTCTGTAAAAAGGCGATGATATCATGATGATTTCAAATGTACAGACCGGCCCCATCAAGGCTCTGGGGAAAATAGAAGGCTTTAAACATGACGTTAAAATGCTTTGCAATGCCATTGACCAGGCGCCCATGTGGCAGCCCGGGGCAGGCCTTAGAAAGCAGTGTGATGAAGTGCTCCGCATGATCGATCATTTAGAAGCACGCTTTGAACGCAAGCTCATTGTGACCATCATCGGCCCGTGCGGCTCCGGAAAATCGACACTGCTAAATGCCCTGGCACAAGTGGACAATCTGTCCGAAACCGGACACCGACGGCCCACCACTCAGAGCATCGTTGTCCTCAGCCATGAAGCAAAAGATGCCGATTATTTGAAGGAACAGCTCGGCCTCGGACATGTGAACATGCGATCGAGTCCGGCGGCTGCCTCCCTTGAACATGTCCTGTTGATCGACACACCGGATACGGACAGCACCCAGCAGGAAAAACACATTCACCTGGTCCAAAACGCCATTGCCATTTCAGATATTCTCATTTGCATGTTTGATGCGGAAAATCCAAAAAGAAAGGATCATGTGGATTTTCTGGCCCATTACGTACGCCTGTTCAACGGAGACGCCCTGGTGGTGGTCATCAACAAGTGCGATCGCCAGGACAAGAAAGAACTAACCCAAACCATTGTTCCGGAATTTTTAGAATTTATCAAAACCGCCTGGGAAAAACCCATACAAAAAATATTCTGTGTCTCCGCCAGACAGCATCTGCAAGACCCTCAATGGGACCCCACAGCCCGGCCAAAGCACGATTTCGATGAGTTTATCGACTTAAAGAAGATGATATTCGGCACCTTCAACCAGCCAGGATACAGCATCGATCGCAGGGTCGAAAACGCCCAAAGTCTTCGGGATTACATTTTTGAAGAAGCAGCCCTTGAAATTCAAAAGGATTCAAAAACACTGAAGGAAACAAAACAACACATCCAAGAGGCTGAAAAAAGCGCCTTGAATGCGGCGATTTCAGCCTTTAAAGCGGGCGATTCCAAACGAATGCTTGGCATCAATGTTCTTGTGTATCAAAAACTTGCCCATCGGTGGCTGGGACCGGTGGGCTGGCTCATTGCCATATGGGCTCGAATTTTAATTTTTGGAACCGGCATCGTGGCCATGTTCAGATTCGGCAACCCCATCCGTCAACTGGCAGGCATGGTGTCTTCGCTGTTTCACTTTAAAGAATCAAAAGCTGCCACCGTCGAAGCCGAAAGATCGGACTGGGTCGATTTTGCCATGAGAGACTTTCGGATCTCTGTTTTGCAGGAATGGCCCGACATTGCAGAATCCCTTGTCAACGCCAGGTTCGACACGCGTGTTAGAAAGATGGAACATGTGCTTTCAGACAACACGACCCTAAACCAAGATCTGAATTCTCTTTGGAGCGATGCACTGGATCACACCATGGAGACCGCCTCGCAACATCTCAGCGGTTTAATCCTTCAGTTTCTTTTTAATCTGCCGGTGATCGGCATTCTTGGGCATGTGGGGTGGATCACGGCCAGAGATTATTTTACCGGCCAATATTTGTCTTCTGATTTCTTTTTGCACGCTTTTTTAACCATCGCCATCACGTTGTTTTTAAGTTTTTTTCTGTTTCAGGGATGTGTTCGACTGGCGGCCGGCCCCGAGCGGATCACCCGCAAAGCTTTCGAAAAAATGAAACACCAGGTGGAGAAGTTTCAGCCCATATCCATGAATCCGGTGGGAGAACAAATCGACATCCTTTTGAGTATGGCTTCGGCAGACTCATCTGTTCAATAGATAATTTTTTAACTTTAGGCACTTTTAACTCTTGTCCGCTGATGCACTGTGGCGGATTAGCTCACTTCTAACCTCCCCGTTTAATACGGGATAAATAGGCACTTTCAAAGTAATGCTCGTTTACCTTAAACTCATACTCACCGCCATCTTCTGGGGCGGCACATTCATCGCCGGCAGGGTGGTGGCAAAAGATGTGGGGCCGTTTTCCGCGGCGTTTTTCAGATTCTTTATTGCGTCTATTTTTCTCATTTTGTTTACCTACAAAATCGAGGGCAGACTGCCGGTTTTGCAAAAAAAGCAAATCTTCCCGGTGTTTCTGCTGGGTATGACCGGGGTGTTTTTATACAATGTGTTCTTTTTTAAAGGGCTCAAAATCATCCATGCCGGCAGGGCGGCCGTCATTATCGCCGGGAATCCCATACTCATTACCCTGTTTTCCGCGTATTTTTTTAAGGAAAAATTGAGTCTGATCAAAGTGGTCGGCATTATCCTTTCGGTGTCCGGCGCCGTGATCGTGATCTCAAAAGGAAGTTTCAATGAAATTGTCAGCGGCGGCGTGGGGTGGGGAGAAATTTTCATCTTTGGATGTGTGCTCAGTTGGGTGGCGTATTCCTTGATCGGAAAGGCAGTTATGGACAGACTGTCACCTCTGGCAGCGGTATCTTATTCCTCGGTGATCGGGACGTTTTTCTTGTTTTTCCCGGCCTTTTTTGAAGGTGCCGTGCAAAACTTTCGCCATTACTACCTTGTGGACTGGGTGGGTATGTTTTACCTTGGATTTTTCGGAACCGTCATCGGATTTGTATGGTATTATGAAGGCATAAAAAAAATCGGGGCCATGAAGGCAAGCCTGTTTATTAATTTTGTTCCCATCAGCGCTGTGGTGATGGCATTTTTTATTTTAGATGAGCCGATCACCCTGTCGCTGTTCATCGGCACCCTTCTGGTCTGCTCCGGTGTTTATCTGACGAACAAAAGATTCACCCCGGTTTTTAGGGCCACTAAGACACTAAGGCACTAAAAATATATTATAAAATATCCTCTTTGTGTCTTCGTGGCTGACACAGGTTTATCTGGGAGTTTGAGAATGAATTCTATGGATCAAAAATATCTATCACCCACATCGATCATCGACAGTGATCATCCAACAGTTATCGAATATGCCAATAAAACCGTAAAAAATGCGGGCAGCGATCCTGTTGCCCAAGCCGTAAAACTCTACTATGCGGTTCGGGACAATATCTGGTATGATCCCTATTATCCCTTTTACCTTCCGGAGCATTACCGGGCCAGCAATATCATCAAAAGCGGCCGGGGATTTTGCATCAGCAAAGCCGGGCTCCTGTGTGCCCTGGGAAGGTCCCTTCGAATTCCCTCCAGAGTAGGCTTTGCAACGGTTAAAAATCATTTGGCCACCCCGAAACTTCTGGAATTCATCGGTTCGGATCTGTTTGTCTATCATGGATATACGGAACTTTATCTGTCCGGAAAATGGATCAAGGCCACCCCGACCTTCAATATCGAGTTATGCAAAAAGTACCATGTCACTCCCCTTGACTTCAGCGGTATGGAAGACGCCATCTTCCATGAATTTAATCAGGAGAAAAAACAGTTTATGGAATATCTGGAGTATTACGGAACTTATGCGGATATCCCCATTGACAACATCCTTGATGAATGGAAAAAAGTGTACGGCGAGGATCGTATTCGAAAATGGATGGACAATTTTGAAAAAACAGGAACAACCAACCCGGATTAACAGCCCCGCCCTAAACTCGATTTTACAAAATCGTAAGACGGGTCAATACATTACTTGACAGTTCAATTTTCGGAATATGATATCACAACTTTTTATCAAACTTCAGATTTCCAGAAATATAACAGAACACACAACTTCATCGTTGAGAGAAATTTCAGGTATCAAAGATTCAAAATAGCATGACAGCATGTGAAACCCAAGAGTGTTTTTCGTCGGTAATAACTTGATTTATTTTTCTAAAGCTACCTCAATTGTAAAACTTCCGGAATCGGTCTTGAAAGGAATAGCAATTTTATGACCTTTGGTCATTGGCATAATCTTATGTTTTTCGCCGGTAATGACTGAAGGAATGGCTCCATGAAATACTTTACCTATTTCCTCTAATTCTTTTCTTGCCAGACCAGATATCATATTGGTCAATTCACCCACAGCATCTGCAATTTCATTGTTTATTTCCTTCATCTCCTCCCCGAACATGTTGGAAACAATTTTTAGGATGCATGGTTTATTGAATGTGACGGAAACAGTTCCATTTGATTCACCAGTGAATCCGACAACACCGGAAACATCTCCATGGGCAACGTCGTCTTTTTTGAGGTAAGGTTTTCCTGCTTCAGGCTTAATAAATGCCATTGTTTTAAGAACATTTAACGTTGCATTAATAAATGGATTAATAAGTTTTACATCCATTGCCCTATCCTCCCTTGCCATTAATTGGAATATGAAAACAATGAAGAATTGAAAATCAATTAAATACCTTCTGTAATTTTTCGCTGATTGTTTCTGCCGCAAACGGTCTCACCACGCCATTAGCTACTCCTGACTTGATTTTCGTCTGATACTGTTCGGCCCTTTAATTTCCCTATCTTTGGGTTTATTTGGCAACAAGCCGCACACTTCACTAAATACTCTTCCAGTGAACATTTAAATAAAGCGCCACCCTGTAATCCAAATCCTTCTGATGTGGGTGTTATCTCAATGATTGTCTCGCACCCGCAGTCTGAACATTTACCATTTAATACGATTGTCGATTTCTCTGGGTTAACGTCAAACATTTTTCTTAATATTTTAATCATTAGGTATTGCTTCTTTCCGTTGCTATCGAAGTCTTTTCAAAAAATATTAATTAAATGGTGAATGAAAATATTGCTTTTTTATAACAAGTTGAGAGGAGGGGGTGACCGATGTCCCGCCACCCCCTGCAATGAGAAAATCAGGAAATTAAGGGGCCAATTGAGGGAACTGGCTTTCCTGAAAATATTCAATTTAGTCGATTTTCAACAAAAAAGTCAATGCTGAATAATGTGGAACAAAATACGTAAATATAATACCCATTCAGTGGAGGGATAAAAGGTGAGACCGGAGGTTTCCTCTCTGGCCCTGAAGGCCAATCTTCCTTCGTATATTTTTTCTGTGAGTGTCAATTGTCCTCGGGGATACATTCATAAGTTCTGCTATCTTTTTGCTGGGACTGCCATGCCTTATTAGGTTTGCTATCTGGATTTCTGTGGGTGTCAGGTTTAAATATTCCAAAGACATTTTTCGAGTAAATGGAGATACAATTTCGTTTAGATTTGATTCTATAATACTCAAAAAAGTTTTTTGTTGATCATCCAATTTAGTTTTTTTGATTTTTTTAAAATATGGTTCCATCAGTTCTTTTACGTTTATCAATACATTATCTTCAAGTTCTTCTTTATCTTCCTCCCTTTTTTTCAACAAGACTTTCATTGCTGTATTTACTTCTTCAAGACTATTTTTCTTGATTTCCAGCTCTCTGGTTCGTTCCTTAAGAACCCTTTCCGCCTGTTTTTGCTCAGTGAGATCCCGA
>Ga0224513_10000422_pt1 | contig 15634 bp, 8 predicted proteins | sample SF_May12_sed_USG_5_FD_169109 | JGI IMG/M metagenome (GOLD analysis project Ga0224513, IMG submission 169109) | Sediment microbial communities from San Francisco Bay, California, United States - SF_May12_sed_USGS_21 | ecosystem: Environmental > Aquatic > Marine > Sediment | place: USA: California... | reverse complement strand
GTTGTCAAGCTGCAACTTATCGGCCACTGAGTCGAACTGGCGCTGGGCCATCTCAAATGCGTTGAACTCTTTCGACATTGTCGCCTCCTCGAGCGCCCAACGGCGCGCTGGGTTTATACGCCTCGAACCGTACCACGTCAACCCACGTGCTGACTCTATACTCAATCCGTGCCCACCAAACTCCAACTGCTCCACCTGATTGACAAAAACCGACTGAATACCGGGTCGGTGGTGCAGATGTTGGCAGCGGCCAAAAATCTTGCCCTCCGGGGACATGTTGTGTGGATCGGGAGCCGTACGGGCGGTGATCTCGAATTGGCCTGTGCCAACGCAGGTCTCCCGTTCCTCGAGCTCCCGTTGCGCGGCCCATGGGATCCGGTTTCCGCCTTGAGGCTGCGAAAACACCTGCGACGGTACGAGACCGACATCCTCCATGTCCACAAGGGGCGCGCCCACAGCGTCAGCCTGATCGCGGCCATTGGCATGGGGGTTCGCCCACAGCTCGTGGTCAACCGTGGCGTCACTTTCCCGCTCGAAATATTCAACAGGTGGAAGTACCACCATCCTCGGGTCGCTTCAGTTGTTTGTGTTGCCGACGCCGTTCGTGAAGTCGTCATCCGCTCAGGAGGCCTCCGCCCCGACTCAGCCCACACGATCCACGGTGGTACCGACCCCGCAATCTTCGATCCCGCGCACGCCGACGGGGCGGCGTTGCGGCACGAGCTCGGGATCGATCCCGATCACATCGTGGTTGGCCAGGTGTCGGTTCGGGACTGGAAGGGATGGTCCGATCTCGTGGCGGCCTTCGCCCTCCTTGCAGCGCAATCTCTCGCTGTACGTCTCCTCCTCGTTGGATGCGAACCGAAGAGCGAGAGGATAAAGGTCGAAAAAGCTGCACGTGAGACCGGTCTCGCCGACCGGATCGTGACGCTGCCCTATCGCACGGACATGCCCGAGGTGCTCGCTGCATGCGATGTGGTGGTTGATGCCTCCTGGGCCGGCACCGGAATCACCGGCACCGTTCGCGAGGCCATGGCGATGCGACGGTCGGTGGTTGCAACCGATTGCGGAGGCAACCAAGAGCTGGTAGTCGATGGCGAGGTCGGCCTGGTTGTGCCGCCAGGCAACCCTCGCGCCCTCGCCGCCGCCCTCGCGCAGTTGATTGAAGATCCTGATCTTCGTGAGCGATTCGGGGCAGCAGGGAGACAAAGGGTGGTCGAGGACTTCTCGACGGAAAAGAGGATTGACAGATTGGAGGCGCTGTATCGGAGGATGCTCGAGTGAGCGGTCTCTCCAGTTTCATCGCATCTTTTCGGACTCGGACACGGACGCGGGCGCGGGCGCGGGAAAAACAAAACGCCGGGCGAATGCCCGGCGGTGTTGTTTTTGGCTCCGCAGGAGGGACTTGAACCCCCAACCTAGTGGTTAACAGCCACCCGCTCTACCATTGAGCTACTGCGGAACATCAGTGGCAAACGCATATTGTAGGCACGGGTGAGCGAATGTCAACCAACTGCGGACGAGCGGAGCAGGGTAAAGACCAAACGTACCGTCGGCGCGTGGGCTAAGGTCTCCTGGAAGTCCTCCTCAGAGGCAAAGCTCGTGGACTGAATCCGGCGCCCTTCGCACTGCAGGGTCAGCCTCTCGCCCTCGAGCGGCCAGGGCTGCACCCGCCAGGTGGTATCGTTCACCATCTCGAAGCCGATCACCTCCGTGTCGCCGGCAGCGTCCTGGGCCCACACCTCGAACGGCGCGGGAAGCGAAGCACAGAGGTAAACCGAAATCCGGTCACAGGTATCGAGCAGCCGCGAGTTCACCTGGCGTCCCGGACCCTCGAGATAGGGCTGGTATCTGGCATCGGTACCGAGTTCTTCACGCCACGACCGCTCGAGTCGCTCCATCTCAGCAGCGAAGCTCTGTACCGTCCTCCCGCCACCCGTATCATCGCGCTCGAGGAGATCGGACAGCTTGCGGTCCGCCATGGCGCCGAAGTGGGCCGCTACCAGCAGACCTGCGTAACGGTTGTACTGGGCGCAGCGCGCCACACTCCTGCGCCAGATCGCGAGGTGGTCGACCACCGGCATAGCATCAAAAGTCCTCAGCCGCCCATCGTCATCGAGCGTCGGGGTTGTATCGAAATCCGTCCAACCCCCGTCGTGCAACAACACCGCGGCCAGAGTTTCAGCCCGTGGCGCGGGCCGAGAGAAGGACCTGTTCCCCCAGTGCTCCGCAACCTGCCACGCGAGCCAGGCATGCGAAACCTGCGAGATCAAGTAGCTGCCGGCCGGATCGCCCTCCCGATGAATAAACACCCCGCGATTCTACACCGCGCGGAAGGAACCGCGCGGCGTAGAATCGCAAATTCTGAATTCGGAATCAGGAATTCGGAATTCAGACCCGCCCCCCAAACCGATTCGACCAGCTCGGCAGGTCGAAATTTCGAAATCCGAAATCCGAAATCCGAAATGCTGCCCTCGTGATAATCTTCACTCATGGTGCGCTTCGGTACTTCAGGATGGCGCGGCATCATCGGCCGCGAGCTGACCTTTCGACGGGTTCGAATGGTGGTGCAGGCGATCCTCGAGACACTGCGCGAAGAGAGAACTCCGGTCGAGCGGATCGTGGTCGGCTTCGATACCCGAATGCTGTCCGAAAAATTCGCCGCGACCGCAGCCCAACTCATCGCTTCGAATGGAATTTCAGCTGAACTGACGCCGCGCGACGTGCCCTCACCCGTGGTTGCTTCGTGGGTGATCGAGCGGCAAGCGGCCGCCGGCTTCACCTTCACCGGTAGCCACAACCCACCGGAATACAACGGCCTCAAGATCTACACGGCTGACGGGATCCTCGCTTCGCAGGAGTTCACCGACCGCGTTGAGAGGCGCTTCGACATGCTCGAGGGAGATTACGACGACACCTTCCTCCCCCGCCCTGAGCTCATCGGCGAGTACGATCCGAAACCGGTCTACCTCGAGAGGCTGCAGACACTCATCGACTGGGAAGCCATTCGCTCTTCAAAAATCAAGCTGATCGTGGATCCGCTCTTCGGCAGCGCCCGCGAGTATCTCGACCACATCCTGCTCGATAACGAGGTCGAGGTCGACGTCATCCACAATACCCGCGACCCCTACTTCGGAGGGTACGCGCCCGATTGCACTTCAGAGAATCTTTCACCGATGCGAGACGTGATGCGTCGAACGGGGGCCGATCTCGGTCTCTCCACCGATGGCGACGGCGACCGTTTCGGGATCCTCGATCAAGGCGCACGGATGACCGACTCCAGCACCGCCCTGGCGGTGATCCTCGACTACCTGGCGCGGCGACGCAACCTCAAAGGCGGAGTCGGTTATACGGTTGCGACGTCCGGTCTGATCAATGCGGTCGCTCTTCACCACCAACTCGAACTGATCGAGACCGCTGTCGGTTTCAAAAACTTCGGTCCGCTGCTCGTTGATGGCACACTCGAGTACGCGGGTGAGGAAAGTGCGGGCCTGGCCTGGTCACGACATCTGCCCGAACGGGACGGCGTCCTCGCCTGTCTCCTGGCTGCCGAGATGGTGGCGGTTGAAGGCAAGAGCATGGCCGAACTTGCACACGCACTGGCCGATAGGGTTGGGACCTTCTCGTTCCGACGCACCCAGATCCCGCTCACCGAGCGCACCCGCGCAATATTTGAAGAACGGCGTGGCCAGACCTGGACCGAGATCAACGGCCACAAAGTAGTGGACGTGGACCGAAGAGACGGTCTCAAACTGATCTTCGAGGGTGGTTCCTGGGTTCTGATACGTGTCGCCGGCACCGAACCAAAAATCCGTATTTACGCAGAGGGACGCTCTTCGGAGGAACGGAGACACCTGATGCATCTTGTGCGATATTTTTTCTCTCAACGGAGGTTGTGAATATGTTCGATATCGAATTTGTCATGGGCCGGGAAGTTCTCGACTCCCGCGGCAATCCCACGGTCGAGGCTGAGGTCGTTCTTTCGGGCGGCGCGGTCGGCCGCGCCATCTCGCCCTCGGGCGCATCCACCGGTTCCCGCGAGGCCCTCGAGCTGCGCGACGCCGATCCTGAGCGCTTCGGCGGCAAAGGGGTCCTACGCGCGGTCGAACACATCAACGGCCCCCTCGCCGAAGCGGTTGAAGACTTCGACGCTCGCGATCAGCTCGGCGTAGATCAAAGCCTGATCGACACCGACGGCACCGATAATAAGTCTTCGATGGGCGCCAACGCCATGCTCGCGGTTTCCCTCGCCACCGCCCACGCAGCTGCCGAGGGCTGCGGCCTGCCGCTCTACCAGTACCTCGGTGGCTGTGGCGCACGAGAGCTACCGGTACCGATGATGAATATCGTCAATGGCGGCGCACACGCCGACAACTCGGTGGACTTCCAGGAATTCATGGTGATGCCGGTCGGCTTCGCCACCTTTTCCGAGGGGTTGCGTGCCGGGGCCGAGGTCTTCCACACCTTGAAGAAGGTCCTCAAGAAGCGCGGGCTGTCGACTGCAGTCGGTGACGAGGGCGGATTCGCTCCCGACCTCGAGTCCAACCGCGCCGCCTGCGAACTCATCATGGAGGCCATCGACCTCGCGGGCTACGCGCCCGGAGACCAGGTGGCGCTGGCGATGGACCCCGCCGCCTCCGAGTTTTACTCCGACGGCACCTACAACCTCACCGGTGAGGGCCGTGAGGGGCTCTCGTCAGAGGACATGATCGAAGTCTATGCGTCGCTGGTCGATGACTTCCCAATCGTATCGATCGAGGACGCTCTTGCCGAAGGTGACTGGGATGGCTGGAAAAAGCTCGCGGACCGGCTCGGCGACCGCATCCAGATTGTCGGAGACGACATCTTCGTCACCAACCCCGAGATCATCCGTGAGGGCATCGAAAAGGGCGTTGCCAACTCGGTGCTGATCAAGTTGAACCAGATCGGCACCCTGTCCGAGACCCTCGACGCCGTCAACATCGCCCACCGCGCAGGCTGGACCGCGGTCATTTCGCACCGATCCGGAGAGACCGAGGACACCACGATCGCCGACCTCGCGGTCGGACTCAACACCGGTCAGATCAAGACCGGCTCCGCCTGCCGAACCGACCGCATTGCCAAGTACAATCGGCTTTTGCGGATAGAGGAAGAGCTCGAGGATGTCGCACGCTACCGCGGCATTGCCGCCCTGGCACGCGGGAGAGGATGAGGCGCGTCACCCTGATCCTGCTCGCCCTCGGGGCGCTGGTGGTCCTGGGAATTTTTTCGTCGATTGTCAGCCATGGTTTTGGTGAGCTGACCGACGTGGAAGAGGAACGGGAGCGCCTCCAACAACGAACCATCGAGCTCGAGGAGAGCGTCGAAGAGCTTGACGAAACCCTCGAGGCGATCCGCACCGACCCCGCCGCGGTCGAGTCACTGGCCCGCCGTGAACTGGGCTGGGTGCGGCCCGGCGACACCGTGATCTTGCTGACCACACCGACTCACCCACCCCGACCGGCCGTCTTGACAGGCCCCACACCTACTCCTATACTCACCCTCCCTGATTGACGCGGGGTGGAGCAGTCCGGTAGCTCGTTGGGCTCATAACCCAAAGGTCGCAGGTTCAAATCCTGCCCCCGCAACCATCAAACGCAAGGCCGCCTTTGGCGGCCTTTTTTGCGTTTGATGGTTGCGGGCGCAGACTCACCGCGGATGGCCGTGTGGCCACTATTTTTGTCGAGCAAAACGTGGTGGGCGCTGGTCAGCCGTGGGGAGATGCGCCGGAACACCCAAAGGGTGCGGCGGCGCAAACCCGGCCTCTACCTTCAATGACGGCCTGCAGGGCGCAGGGCGCGCTGCAGTCGCCGGAATTGAAAGTCGAGGTCGAAGACAGTCCAAGCACTCAAGAATGCCGATGATCCTCCGGCGGCGTTTTTCGTTTGTGTGCCCGCACGTCGGTTTGGCCGGCGACGGAAGGAACGTCCCCTAGCGACGATGCCATCCGGAGCCGGCCGGTGGCGCGCTCAAGTATCTTGCTCCATATGATTCTATAGAGGTGCTGCGCTGGGTTTCATTTACGTTTCACGCCGGGATCTTTCGCAGAATGTTGTCAGTCGTTGTCTCACAGACTAAAATGCATCGGTAGACCCGTGAAGAAAACATTTTTCGGTCGCGTCAGAGCGCTGGTGGCTGCATCGATAGCCCTGCTCGACGTCCACGCTTCGGTCATCGCGGGCCCTGGCCAGATCAGCGGGTCTGTGCGCGACAGCGGCGGCCCGGTTGCCGGAGCGATCGTACGCGTCCAGGGGACCGCGATATCCGCAGTGAGCCGCAGTGATGGGACATTCGTTATCGATGGTGTGGACCGTGAAACAGAAGTTCACCTGACCGGCTGGGCGCCTGGCTATTACATTGGGCGCAGCGATGTCGTCGACGCTGGTTCCGAGGCGGTGGAGATCGCTCTTGCCCGCCACCACATCACCGACGACCCAACCTACCGCTGGATTCTGGTCGATCAATCAACAGGCGAGGATGAGGGACGTGGCTGCGCTCACTGTCACAGCCGTTCTGGTACCGACCTCGCATTCGACCTGCCCGTAGACGAGTGGCGCCGGGATGCTCATTCGAGGAGCGGCACCAACCCGCGCTTTCTGAGCATGTACTTCGGCACCGACCTCGATGGGAATCAGAGCCCGATCACGCGTTACCGCATGAGTCGCGAGTATGGGCCTTCGCCGATCCGGCCAGACCCGGAAGATCCCTACTTCGGCCCCGGTTACAGACTCGACTTCCCCAACACCACCGGCAACTGCGCCGCGTGCCACATGCCAATGGCTGCAGTCGAGGCGCCGTACGGCACCGATCCTTCCGCGGCCGGTGAGTTCGGAGCGGAAGGGATCGGCTGCGATTTCTGCCACAAGATCTGGCGGGTCCGAGTCGATTCCCGAACTGGCCTGCCGTTTCCCAACACGCCAGGCGTGCTTTCGTTCGACCTCCTGCGACCGGGCCCGGGACACCAGTTGTTTATTGGCCCACTCGACGATGTGGCGCCGGGGGAGGACACGTACTCGGCGCTTCAGCGAGAGAGCGCTCTGTGCGCGCCGTGCCACTTCGCGACATTCTGGTCGACGGTTGTCTACGGTTCGTACTCTGAGTGGCTCGACAGCCCGTACAGCGATCCCGTCACGGGCCAGACCTGCCAGGACTGCCACATGCCGAACGTGGGAGGGGACCTCTTCGCGCGCCCAGAGGCCGGCGGCCTGGTCCGCGACCCCGCACAGATTCGGAGCCACTTGATGCCCGGCGCAGCCGATGCCGAACTCCTGCGAAACACAGTGGAGATGACGGCGTCAGCACGACTCACAAATGACACGTTCGCGGTCGATGTGGCGATTACGAACGTCGGTGCGGGCCACTACGTGCCGACCGACTCACCGTTACGCCACCTGATCCTGGTCGTCCGCGCGGTTTCAGCCAAAGGCAAGCCCCTCGAGTTGCTGGCCGGCGAGCGGGTGCCCGCGTGGGGTGGTACCGGCGAGCCGCGGGACGGTGCCTACGCTGGCCTCCCAGGGACGATCTACGCCCGCGTCCTCGAGGAGCTGTCGACCCACGAGGCACCGACTGCGGCGTACTGGAATCCGACCAGGGTGGAGAGCGACAATCGGATAGCGCCACTCGCGACCGCCACAAGCAGCTATACGTTCGAAGTTTCCGATCCCGGGAACGACGTTGTCGAGATCGATGTGGTGCTGTTCTACCGCCGCGCGTTCCGAAGCCTTATGGAACTCAAAGGGTGGGACGCGCCCGACGTCGTCATGGCCCGCCATACCGAAACCATCCGTATCGCAAAACGGGGAAATGAACAATGATTCGATTAACCGACTCACGTGCGATCATTGTGACCTGCCTGCTTGGGGCGCTTGTTGCAGCGCCCGCCAGCTTCGCCGGTGTCGGTGAACTCCTCGACGACGATTTCGAGGCCGGCACCTCTGCGTGGTCCCTCGGCCCGTCCTGGTCACTCGTGGACGAGGGCGGCAATACGGTGCTCGAGGGTTCCGGCGCAACCTGGGCCACCCTTATCGAGGGGGACAGCTGGACCGACTACACCTTGACCGCACGGGTCAAGATGATCGCAGGGTCGGCGCAGATCATGTTCCGAATGAGTGACGAGCGCGGCCGATACATCGTCGGGCTCCATCCGGGCGGTGTCTACCTGCGCAAGGAGTCTCCCTGGGAGCACATTTCTTCTGACCTTGCGACCGCCTCGATATCGCTCACCTACGGCACCTGGTACACGGTGGCCATCGACGCGAGCGTGCGGCGAATCCAGGTTGCCGTGGACGGGAGTCCATTGATCGACTTTTCCGACCCGGCCGGACTTGCGACCTGGCCGCTCTGGCAGGGAACGATTGGGCTGGAGTCTGCGGGTTCGCCATCAGCGCAGGTCCGCTTTGACGATGTCTGGGTGTGGGGACTGCAAAATCCGCCGGATATCTGGCGCAAGACCGGCGGCCCCATCGGTGGCTTGGGTTACGATGTCCGCTTCGGATCGACCGACGGTCAGACTCTGTACGTGACCGACAACTACAGTGGGGTGTTCAAGAGCGTCAATGGCGGAGCCAACTGGTTCGCCACCAACCGTGGGATCACCGGCAGGTTCTGGCCGTCCGGCGACGCCATTCCCGTGTTCTCGGTGACTGTCGACCCGAACAATTCGAACATCCTGTGGGCCGGGCTCAAGGACGTGAAGGGCGTGTACCGTTCCACCAACGGCGGCCTGCTGTGGGAGAACAGGACGCCGAACAACACCGTGTTGCCGGAGACCGAGTTTGTGTTCCGCGGTTTCACCATCATGCCCGGCGACTCGGATACGGTGTTCGCTGCAGGAGAGATTCCAACAACGCAGATGGGCCAGTATTTCGGACTGGTCCGCGGTCGTGTGTATAAAACCACCGATGCGGGCGTCACGTGGGAGCCGATCTGGGAAGATGACAATCTCGCGCGCTACGTGATCGTCCATCCCGACGACCACGACATCATCTTTATCTCGACCGGCATCTTCGACCGGGAGGCGTGGGATTCGGACTGCACCACCGATCCGCCGGACCAGGGTTTCGGTGGCGTGATGCGAACAACCGACGGCGGTGCCAACTGGGAGGTGCTCGACACCGACCACGGCCTGACCGATCACAATGTGGGCAGCCTGTTCATGCACCCGGAAAACCCCGACATCCTGATCGCGGGCGCCGGCAACAACGCGTGCTCGCCGTACACCCAGGACAGCGAGACCCGCTACAGCGGCGGCGTTTTTGTCACCACCAACCGTGGTGACACCTGGGAGAAGACGCTGGAGAACGACATCATCACGTCTGTGGAGTTTGCCCCCTCTGACCCGGACATTGCCTATGCGGGAGGGCGGGAGCACTTCTTCCGCAGCGAAGACGGTGGGTTTACCTGGGACCTGGTCGCCGGCGAGACCTTTCCGTGGGGACCGTCGGGCACCATTGCCGGCTTTCCAATCGACTTCCTGGTTGATCCGGAAAACCCACTGAAAATTTTTGCCAACAATTACGGCGGTGGCAACGTCATGTCAACCGATGGCGCTGAGACCTGGCAGCTGGCCAGCAAGGGATACACCGGCGCACTCATGTTCGATCTCGCCCTGCACCCCTGTCGGCCGGACGTGCTGTACGGGTCGGCTCTCAGCGGTCCGTTCCGAACGCTCGACTGGGGCGCCACGTGGGCGGGACTCGCTCACGATCCTGCGATGCTGGTAGAAACATACGCGGTAGCGGTGAGCCCACAAACTCCGAACATCGTGTTGGCCGCATCGGAGAATCTAGGTCAGTTGTGGCGCAGCATCGATGGTGGTTTTACCTGGGACATGAGGTACGACCTCCCGGTCGCGACCGGCGATTTGCGTTCGTTCAAGCGGCTCGAGTTCGCGCCCACGGACGGCACCATTGTGTACGCGGGCACCGCTCCGAGGAACAACGCGCTACGGGGCGACAGCACCATACCCAGCCATGGGGTCTACAAGTCCGTCGATGGCGGTCTCAACTGGGGTCCTGCAAACGACTCACAGACCAGCGACTGCACTGTCAACGACCTCGCAGTGCAGCCGGACAACCCGGACGTGGTGTTCGCCGCGACCGCTGCCGAAGGCCTGTACCGCTCCACCGACGGCGGTGCGAGCTGGTTGCAACTGACCGGTCTGTCCATCGCCGACGTTCGCGCCGTGGCGATCGATCCCCACAACCCTTCCGTGGTCTACGCCGGGGCCGAGGGGAACTTCTCCGGTCAGCCCGGTGGCGTCTACCGTTCACCCGATGGTGGCGATACCTGGGTCCCGATGATCGCCGGGATGGAGCCGAACGACCCGATCTGGGCGATCGTTGTCGATCCACTGGAACCGGGGGTGGTATACGTCGGCAGCTTCTACTCCGGCGTGTACCGCTGGGATCCCGGCCAATCCGTATGGACCCACATGAACGACGGCTTGCGGACACGAGCGGTGACCGATCTCGCGCTTTCACCCGTCGGGGGCGTGTTGTACGCAGCGACCTGGGGTGAGGGCGTTTTCCGCGTTGGCTCTCCGATGTTCGCGGACGGCTTCGAGTGCATGGACACCTCGCCGTGGTCCTGGTCGACCGGCGACGGCTTGGAGGTGGCGCCTGACTCGGCACTGTACGGCGGCTACGGCTTGCGGATCACCGTTGCACCGACGTGCTCGTCAGCTGAGGACGACGTGCTGCTGTCAGCCCAGACCATCAACGAGCCGGCCTCATGGGTGGGTTGCCGGTCGATTACTGCACGTGATTCTTTTGTTGTCGCGCCAGGCGGTACGGCAATGTTCACCGCCGGTGAGCGGGTCGTGCTCGGTGACCTCGTCACCGTTCAGTCGGGCGGCTCGTTGACCGCGGCGATCGATCCGGCGCTGACGGATTCGCCCTTCGTGTTCCTTCAAGACGAATCTCCGGCGGCGGAGACGAGCTACCAGGTCCAATTCTTCGTCAATCTGGATGATCTTGCGGTGGCGACCGGCGACGAGATCGAGCAGTTCGCGGCCTACGACGAGGCCGAGAACGCCCACGTGTTGCTGCTGCTGGGAAGCGGACCAACGCTCGCGCTCGAGGTGAGGGACGACGTCGGTGCTCCCCACAGAGTGACGTGGCCGAATCCACTGTCAACCGGGTGGAACCGGGTCGCCATCTCCTGGCAGGCCTCCCCGAGCGCGACCATCTCGTTTTCGGTCGGCGATGGCTCGGCCGTCGAGTTGACCGGTGTCGATACCGATGAACGTCGTATCGACACTGTTCGCTGGGGCGTGGTGGGCGGGACCCTGGCCGCAAGTTCGGGCACGATCGCGATGGACCAGTTCTCATCCTGGCGGTAGCCTCATGGACGCCTGCGGTGGGTTCGCGGATATCGGTGCCAGGTCAGACGGTTCCCCATCGCACTGTGTGCGTCTGAGGTGTTTGAGAATCTGATCGAATACCTGGGGATCGATGATCAAGGCGAGGACGCGAATATCGGTACCACGATCGGGCCAGAGGAGCGGATCGACATCGTAGCCAGACTGAGAATCGGCTCTCAGGATGTACGCTGCACCTGAGGGCGAGTCTGGACAATCATGTGCGTTTATTGAAGGGCAGAAAGCCCTGGTATCTCATCGCGGTGATTCTGGCGGTGCTCGTCCTGTGCTACCCGGCCGCATTCCTTCTGAGTCCCGAGACGCTCGATCGATTCGCCTGGGAGAGAGGTCCGATTCAACTCGCAGGAGCGATGGGTTTTCTTCTGGCCGCCGCAGGTTTCTTTCTGGCGTACCTGAGTTCCGCATCCGTTGAAAACATGTTCGGTGGTTGGCGCACAAAACGTCATGTCGCACTCGGTGTGCTCGCGGCCATCATGTTGCTCTGTTTCGCTGAGGAAACCAGCTGGGGGCAGCACCTTTTCGGTTTTGAAACTCCCCGCTTTCTGCACGATTTGAATGCTCAGAACGAAACGAACCTGCACAACCTCTGGATCTTCCATCAGTGGCGACCCGACGGAAACGAGAAGGGATTCGTCGGGCTGTTAATCAACATGAACCGGCTGTTTTCCGTCTTCTGGCTAGCCTACTTCGTCGTCGTCCCTCTGTTCGCACGTGAATCCGAACGGATGCGACGGGTTTTCGCCGGCGACGGTATTCCGGTCTCACCCTTGGCGTTCGGGTTGTTGTTTCTCTCGACCTACCTTTCATACAAGATCAGTGCGGCCGTCGCCGTGGGTTCGCTCAGAGCCTATCCGCTGGACGAGCTCAAGGAGGCGTCCTATGCGGTGATCTTTGCGTTGTACGCGTGGCATGCCTTCGCCGTCACGCGTTTGTCCGCGAGGACAGTTGAACGAACCGCAGTAGCGCATGTCAAGCGCGCGGACATCGGAACAGACGTGAGCATCGGCGGCTGAAACCACTACCCTCAGTTTGGAGACGTTGAAGATGACAGGCACACGAGAATCCTTGTCATCGATGTCAGCGGTGCCGGAGGCTACTACGGCGGGCGCTCGCGGTCGTCGCGAATTCGGTCGCGTTCGTCGCGCGTGGCGTGACGCTCGAAGCGCTGCGTCGAATAGGTGCCAATAAACAAATCCGGAACTCGGTGTCTGACACCTTTACAATTGGGATGAGGGGGGCCACATGACGAGAACCGTGTCAAAGAGGTACCGATCGACACTGACGGGCGTCGCGATGGCGACGGTTCTCGTCGTAGTGGTGTCGGCCCAGGCCCAGGAACCCGTTCCCTCGTTCAGCAAGGTCTTCGTTCCGTCGACCATTGGACCCGGCAGTGTTGCGACCGTGCGGTTCACCATCACCAACCAGACGGCATCACCGGTATCGAATCTCGCTTTTACGGATAATCTCCCGGCCGGGGTGGTGATCGCAAACCCGGCGAACGCCGCGACGTCGTGTGGAGGGACCCTCAGCGCCCCCGCCGGCGGCGGTTCTATCAGCTTCAGTGACGGTGGCATTGGCGCAGCCGGAAGCTGCACCATCTTGGTCGATGTCACCAGCAGTACCGCCGGGACACACATGAATGTTACCGGCGATTTGACTTCCAGCGCCGGTAACAGTGGCCCGGCAAGCGCCGACCTCGTGGTTGCAACGGATCTCCCCGGGTTCACCAAGAGCTTTGCGCCGAGTTCCGTACCACTTGGCGGTCGCAGCACGCTGACGTTCACAATCGATAACACGGCCAACCCATCGGCAGCAACGAATCTGACTCTTACCGACAACCTCCCAACCGGCATGGTGTTGGCGGGCCCCGCCAACACAGCGACGACCTGCACCGGCGGAATCCTCACGGCAACGGCGGGTACTGGTGTTGTCACCTACTCACCCACGTTTTTTGGTGACGCCGCAGTAGCGGCGATGGCGAGCTGCACTGTCAGTGTCGACGTGATCGGCGGCGCTGTTGGCCTCCTGGGAAACACCAGCGGAGAGCTGACCTCAATCACCGGTAACACGACTGTGTCGAGTGGGAAGTCGTCCGCGACGCTCGAGGTGACGGTCGACCCGATTTCGCTCGTCAAGTACTTCACGGATGATCCTGTGCCGGCTGGAGGAACGGTCACCCTCGAATTCACCGTGGCCAATTTCGATCGAATCAACTCGGCTGCCAATATTTCGTTCACCGACGACCTCGACGCCACGTTGTCCGGCCTCGTAGCCACTGGGCTGCCGGCCGCCGACGTCTGTGGTGCCGGTTCGTCGCTGTCCGGGACGAGCCTGCTGACATTGACCGGCGGAAACCTCGCCGCCGGTGGCTCATGCACCTTCTCCGCCACCTTACAGATTCCTGCAGGAGCCGCCACCGGTGCATATCCAAACACTACCAGTAGCATCACCGCAGATATCGGCGGATCTGGAGTCGTCGGTTCGCCGGGGGTGGATATCATCTTTGTTTCTCCGGCTCCGGTTTTGACCAAGGAATTCACCGATGACCCGGTTGGCACCGGCGGGACGGTCAACCTGAGATTCTCCGTGACGAACAGTAGCGCTACCTCGCCGGTGACGAACATCGAGTTCATCGATGAGTTGACGACCTTCCTCGGGTTCCCTGTCAGCGTGACGCTGCCTGGTACGCCGTGCGGCGCCGGCTCTTCGATCGCGCTGATCAGCCTGGGAACGGATCGACAGGGTTTGCTGCTGACCGCGGGGGATTTGAGTGCCGGGGGTTCGTGCACATTCGATGTCGGTATCGATGTGCCGGTAGGGCAGCCCTCGGGTGCACACACCAATATCACGACCCCCATCAGTGCCACCGTCGATGCCGAGACGGTCTTCGGTAGCCCGGCGATGGACGATCTGGTCGTGGTCGCCGGAACCGGGCTTCTCAAGGAGTTCACCGACGATCCGGTGGATCCGGGAGATACAGTCACTCTGGAGTTCACACTCACACACGATCCCAACGCGACAGCTGATGCCACCGGGATCGCATTCACGGATGATCTCGACGCCACACTTTCTGGGCTGGTAGCCACCGGACTGCCGATGAATGACGTCTGCGGCGCGGGCTCGCAGATCAGCGGAACGAGCTCGTTAAACTTCACCGGCGGTACCCTCGCACCGGGCGCATCCTGTACCTTCAGCGTGACGCTCCAGGTTCCCGGCTCAGCGGCGGTCGGTCCGCACACCAATACCACGAGCGACGTGACCGCTACGGTGGCCGGACTCGCGACGACCGAAAACCCCGCTTCCGACGATCTGTTGATCGCCGCCCTCGTCTTGACAAAGGAATTCACCGACGATCCGGTGTTTCCAGGCGGAGCGGCCACCTTACGGTTCACGATCGAGAACGTCAGCACGACTTCGACCGCGACGGCCATTTTCTTCCGGGACGATCTCGACACCGTGATCTCGGGTTTGTCGGCTTCTGGACTCCCTTTGACTGACCCCTGCGGAGCGGGATCGTCGTTGAACGGTTCGTCCGGAGATACACTTTTGTCCTTTATTGGAGGCACTCTCGCTCCGGGTGGCTCGTGTTTCTTCGACGTCGTTCTTCAAGTACCCGTCGGCGCGCCGTCTGGCACCTACCCGAACACGACGACGTTGTTTTCTGCAACAATCGAATCAACAACGACCCCTTTCCCGAATGCGGCCGACGTGCTGGTTGTCTCTTCTGATCGCCTGGCGATCACAAAATCATTCACGGACGACCCTGTGAGTCCCGGCGCCTCTGCGACCCTCGAGTTTACGATCGCCAATCTCGACACGGTGCAGAGCGCGACTGCGATCACGTTTACCGACGATCTCGATGCCGCTCTCAGCGGATTGGCGGCCACGGGCACGCCGATGAACGACATCTGCGGCGTCGGTTCGCAGATCTCGGGCACGAGCTTCCTCACCCTCACCGGCGGTACGCTGCCGGCAGGGGGATCGTGCACCTTCAGCGTCCCGGTGCAGGTCCCGGCGGCGGCGCCGGCCGGCGCGCACACCAACCTGACCAGCCAGGTCACGGGCAACATCGGAGGGTTCCCGGTCACCGGTCCAGCGGCGATGGACGATCTGCTCGTCCTTTCCGGGCAGAGCCTGTCGATCAGCAAGTCCTTCACGGACGACCCCGTGAATCCCGGCGACACCGCAACACTCGGGTTCACGATCACCAATCTCGATGGGGCGTCCAACGCCACC
>Ga0224513_10000421_pt1 | contig 15642 bp, 19 predicted proteins | sample SF_May12_sed_USG_5_FD_169109 | JGI IMG/M metagenome (GOLD analysis project Ga0224513, IMG submission 169109) | Sediment microbial communities from San Francisco Bay, California, United States - SF_May12_sed_USGS_21 | ecosystem: Environmental > Aquatic > Marine > Sediment | place: USA... | reverse complement strand
GTACTAGAAATAATTTCTTTCTCGTTTTCTTCTAATATCAAAAATATTTCTAAGATTCCATCTAAATTAAAAGCAATTAATTTCTGTGGTGACTGTGAGACTTCAGTTATATATGCTGAAAATAATCCTTCTCTTTGTTCCTCTGAAAGAGTCGTTAAAATTTTAAGCCATGTTTTGAAAAGCCTTGCAAAATTAGGAAATGGAATTGTGGGGCCTGCCTCTAATGCATTGTTTATCACTTCTTTTTTTTCGAGTTCTGACATTGAAAAAAATTCAACCATTCTTTTTTTTAAAATTGGGTTTCTTAGAAAATCTGGAAGACTAGCTAGATTAACTATGATATTTCCAGCAAAATTTGGCCCCGCCATTAATCTCAAGAAATTACTGTTGAATATAAAATCATGCAAAAACACTTTAGCTTAAATAAACGAAATAAGGTTTCAACAACATGACATCAACTGTAGTTGTTGGCGGGTTTTTTGGAGATGAAGGTAAAGGAAAAATTATTTCGTATTTGGCAATTAAAGATAATCCTAAAATCATAGTACGTGGTGGCGCTGGTCCAAATGCTGGACATACCATTAGAGATGGTGATAAAGTGTATAAAGTTAGAATGCTTCCGAGTGGATTTCTCAACAAAACTGCTAAAGTAATGATTGGTCCTGGAGTTGTAGTAAATCCTGATGTTCTGAAAAAAGAAATTCAGGATTTTGGTGCCTCTGGACGTTCCTTTATTGATAAGCACTGTGGAATTATTGAAGAAACCCATCTAGTTAGAGATTCTAAAGGTGAATTGAAAGAAAAAATTGGAAGTACTGGTTCTGGTACCGGTCCTGCCAATGCAGATCGAGCCATGAGAGTTTTGAAACTGGCAAAAGACGTTAATTCTTTATCTTCAGTTATTACTGATGTTCCACTTGAGGTAAACTCTGCAATCTCTGCTAACGAAAACGTACTGATTGAAGGAACTCAAGGTACTTTTCTTTCGTTATGGCATGGAACCTATCCATTTGTAACTTCAAAAGATGTAACTGCCTCTGGTATTTGCGCTGATGTAGGTATTGGACCTACCAAAGTAGATGATGTGATTGTTGTTTTCAAATCATATGTTACGCGTGTTGGGACTGGTCCTCTTGACAAAGAACTTTCACTTGAAGATGCTGAAAAAAAGGGATGGTCTGAATTTGGAACTGTCACAGGTCGTCAAAGACGTGCAGCTGATTTTGATTTTGATTTAGCTAGGCGTGCAGTCATGCTCAATGGTGCAACACAAATCTCTATCACAAAATTGGATGTTATATTTTCAGATTGTGCTGGAAAAACTTCATTTGACGAATTATCTGATGATGCAAAGTCATTCATAAAAAATATTGAAAATGAATTAAACACGCCTGTAACAATTATTGGAACTGGCCCTGGTGTTAATGATGTTATTGATAGAAGAAACTAGGCTCCAAAATTTTGGATAAGTTTAATTTGATAATCTGTTGCAAATCTATGTGGACAAATTATTAAATTCTTCTAATGATAAATTACCACGTTATATTCAGGTGAATTCAACTTTGGAATTCTCTAGACTCGTTTGTGCACTTGAGCGTGCACCACGTATATCCTTTTTACATGAACATGACGGACAAAAAATTTTGTCAGTACAAATGGATATTCTAAAAGAAAAACCAATTGTGTATTATACTCCTCTAGATCATAACGGCCATTATCTTTGTTATGGACTAAAAGGAGGCAAAGAAAAATCTGAAATTGTTGATTCCACTTCTGATGCTAGCAAACTCTATTCTCCTATAGTCCGAATTAAATCTCTTCCAAAAACTCTACAACCTGGTAACGGAACTCTTGATAGATATCAACCAATTGAGTTAGAAGATATATCTAGTCTCGCAAAACTTACTTGGGGTTTTGATGAAATCCCTTTCCCTTTGTTCTTATTTCCACATAATGATAAATGGCTTATTGGAGTTTTCATGAATTTCAATGAAGAAGGAACATCTTACTTTTGTCATGTAGTTTTAGATAGTGATCCTGAAAAACCATTCTTAAAATTTTCAACAACTAATGGTTCCCATCCTGAATTTGTAGAGAATCCTTCTGAACATGGTTACTCATATACCAAAATAATAAAATTAAAAGAGACTCATCCATTAGTTGATTATGGCCACCTTCAAAACTAGACTTTCACAGATTTCAAAAACTAATGGAAGAGTTATTCTAGCGAATGATTATGATCATACTATAAAAAATTTGGAGACAAAAACTATACAAAATATCAAAAAATTACATCCTTTTCTATGTGGAATAAAATTAAATTTTCACTTACTTCTTCCTTTAAGTGGTAAAGAAATTCTCAAAATCAATAAAATCGCTCATAGATATGGTTTACAAACAATTGCCGATATCAAACTCAATGATATTGGTAATACCAATAGGGTGACAACAGAGCATCTGTGGAATTTAGGGTTTGATGCAGTAATTGCAAATCCAATCATGGGTCTTGATAGTCTGAAAAATTTGGTAAAATCTGCTCATAAAAATGAAAAAGGTGTTATCACTTTATGTCATATGAGTGCCCCTGAAGCTAGATTATCCTATGATCTCAAAGTAAACCTAGAAAAAAAACAGCAATTGTATCAATTATTTTTGGATTGGGCTCTTGCCTCCAAAGCTGATGGTATTGTAGTGGGAGCTACTTTCCCCAAAATCATTCAATACTGTTCTCAAAAAGCAGGAAAAAAACTCAGTATCTTTTCCCCTGGTGTTGGTACTCAAGGTGGAAATGCAAATGAAGTAATTTCATCTGGAACAAATTATCTTATTGTAGGTAGGACAATTCTAAATGCTAAAAATTCAGTTAATACGGCAAAAGAATTACATCTACAAAGTATTTCCAAGTAAAATTTGTGCCCTTGTTAATACTGTTTTTGCGTTATCAAATGTAGTTTTTTCCATTGATGTGTTATAATCTTTCCAAGTGAAATCTAGATGTTCGTGTGAAATTTTAATTTCTTTAGTTTTTGTTTCAGCCAAGAAAAATACAACTTTCTTATGAACTAATTCTCCTTTGTATTGAAAATTATATTCAATCCATTCTTCAAAATTTTCTAAAAACGTGATATCTGTAATCCCTGTCTCTTCTTTTGTTTCTCTAATTGCAGTTTGATGAGTCGATTCTCCTTTCTCCATTTTCCCTTTTACAAAATCCCAATGTCCAGATGGATAGTGTAAGAGTAAAAATAAAATCTTTGAATTTTCTTTTCTAAATAAGACAATTCCTGCAGAAGTCTCTTCGATCATTTTCCTAACCTTCTTTTTCTTTCTTGAAAAGTTCTGATTGCTCTCATCAAATCAATTTTTCTAAATTCCGGCCAAAAAATATCCATAAAGACTAATTCACTGTATACGCTTTGCCACATGAGGAAACCACTTAATCTTTTCTCTCCAGATGTACGTAAAATCATATCTGGTGATGATTGTGGTAAATGTGATGTGTAAAGATTTGATTCAATTTCTTTTTTGTCAATGTCATTAATATTTAGAGATCCATCTTTAATTTTTTCTCCTATTTTCTTTACCGCATCTACTAATTCATACTGTCCACCGTACGCTAATGCGATATTTAGAAAATGATTGTTATAATTTTTTGTAGCATCATCTAATTTCTTTAAAATATCTTTAATAGAATTTGGTAATAATTCAATTCTTCCAATAGCTTTAACTCTCATTTTATTTCTATGAATTCTAGGATCATTGTATAATTTCTCTAATCTCATACGAATCAATTCGTAGAGATATTCTAACTCGTCATCTTTTCTATCTAAATTCTCTGCTGACAGTGCGTATAATGTTATAATTTTAATATCAAATTCTTCACACCAATCAAGAAGATTTTCTACAGCATCTGCTCCTTTCCAATGCCCTTTTTTTGGCATTGTAAGATGTCGTTTGGCCCATCTTCTATTCCCATCTAAAATTAAAGCAACATGATTTGGAATGTCACCATTTTGGATTTCATTTTCTAATCTCTTACCATAAATCTTGTAAAGACCTGATATCTGAAAGATTACTTCTTTTATTTTACTAACTTCTTGTCACCTATCACGATAAATATTAACTGAAGATATCAGTGTTTTTTAAAAACTCATTTTTAGCATAAAACAAGCCTGAATTTAGTCTGAAATCATCTCTTGATCTTTTTGTTTTCTATATTTTTTAAACAGTATTGTGGCTGAAATCAATGTTGCAGCTAGCCCCCCCAACAGAGGAGGAATCAAAGTAAATGAACTTTCATCATAAATCATTATATTGCTAAATTGTACTATGGTGGGATAAAGTGCTGCTAAAACAATAATTCTCAAAATATCGCTTATTTGTCTTGGAATTCCACCAATCCAATTACTAAGTAATGTTCCCGCAAATATTGCACCCATACCAATCCATAAAATTGGTAATGCGCCTAGTACAAATTGACCGATAATTACCTTATTTGTAATTTTTACAATTAATTCAATATCTGATTCAATTAATTCTGAATCTACTGTACTGAACCCTGCTGGTACTGAGGAAAGAATTAGTAATATCCCTGCAACCATTGTAAACATTCTGATAAAACCCATAGGGGTTGGCTTTGACCAACTAGACCATGCTCTATCAATGTCAAATGCTCTAATTAAAAATGCTCCTCCCAAAATACTTACAAGAACTGCAAATATTTGTGAAGTAAGCTCAAATACTGTTGCAATTCCGCCAATCAACAAAAGAATTCCTGGAACTCCTAAAAAAAATTTTGAATATTTTGAATCATACGCAATCATTTTTAGATATTTTCCAAAAACTGCATAAGAATATTCTACACTTCTACTTACTTTCATTACAACTCTTTGTACTGATACAACTGGTAGTACATTTTGAATTACTGGGATGACACTTTCATCATCTTCTCCATCAGAAACTATGACTGCACCATTCGCAGAAAATTGTTCCAAAACTTTTTTTGTTTCAACAAGAATTTTTTCATCAGCTTGAACTCCTCTATCCTTAACCCCTGCAACTGTTACTACCTCAACTTGATATCCTTTACTTATCAAATCTTCATATGTTTTAATTGCTGAAAAAATAGAATTTGAATCTGCATCTTCAGGATCTTCTAAAGCTAATCTCTGCGCTGCCTCTATACATGCATCTCTGCCTATTACTGGTGTAATAATTCCGGCCTTTTCTCCTACGTCATTATCTCTATCAATACAAATGACTAGTAATTTGTTAGATGTAGAGGCATTAACATCTTTTTCTACTTTGCCACTTCGTTGAGACATTCTAATTATTAATGTAAGATTGCTTTTTAATGATTTCCAATAACTATGATTAGTAAAATTCGGTATTGAGGCTAATTAGGTCTTAATTCATCAGAAATTTTGATAAATTCTAGAGATTCTTCTTTTAGTGAATCTATTTTTTGTATAACTTCTATTCTTTCTGTTTCTGTACTTTCTTTTTTAATTAAATTGGCTAAAACCTTGGTTTCAATGATATACGAGTTAAATTTTTTCATTGCATCCATATAGTTAATGTAACTATTTTGCCATTCTTCAGGAGGTTTTGATGTAACAAATTCACTTATTTGTGAAGTCACTTGTGATGATGTCACTTCTGTTATTGCAATATAATCATCAGGAGAGATTTCTCCAGTGCGAAGATTTTGGTATTCAATATCCATTGATTCTTGTAAAACTTCATGAATATTTTTTACTCCATTAAGATACTCACCATAATCTGATACCACGAATGTTGTTTCATTATCTTGGGGAATCATCCATAATAGAAAACTTGCACCTGTGATCGCAGCTAAAATTATTGCTGTTATTGCTATTCCTTTTTTTGATGCCATTGATGACTTGATAATTGACGAGTTTATAATTTATAATATTTTAAGGAATTATCACTTGTTAAATTAATTTTGGAATAAATCTGTTATTGTCTAACTACGGCTGCAATTTTTTAAAAGAAATTTATATTTATTGAAATTTTTATGAATTATTGATTTTTGATGCCTAAAAAAATTTACGTACATCCAGTCTATAGTTAAATAATTTTCACAGCCTCTTCCTAAATACCACTAAGTTTGACAAATTTTAGAATGGTTGAAGCATATTGCGTAAAATGCAGAGCTAAAAGGGATATTAAAGATCCTCAAGAAACTAAACTAAAGAACGGACGTCCTGCCGTAAAAGGCATCTGTCCTAAATGTGGAACTAATGTTTTCCGAATAGGAAAGATGGAATAACTTACAACAAAAATCCACACGATTCCTCTTTTTCAAAACCAATATAGGGTATAGTCTATACTAATTTTCAGTGACCAAAACAGAATATGAAAGTCTACTCAAACGTATCCAAGATAAATTAGGTGACGTTGATAATGACACTTCAACTAGATTTGAGCTTCCTATTGTAGATGTAATGTGGGAAGGTCAAAAGACTTTCTTGCGTAATTTTTCAGAATTTCCCAAGGTTCTTCGTAGAGATCCAGAAAAAGTTCTCCAATATCTCTCAAAAGAGTTTGCTGTTCCTGCAGAAAGACTTGGAGATAAGGCAATGTTTATTGGAAGACGAGCTCCTGATGATTTTACAAGATTGTTTCAAATTTATGTGAAAGATTATCTTGAATGCCCTACATGTAAGAGCCCTGACACAAAAATCCTTAAAGAAAATCGTATATCATTTTTAATCTGTGAAGCATGTGGTGCAAAATCTACTTTGAAAGGTAAATATGCATAATGCAATTTTCAGTACGAGTAACAGACTATCAAAAAAATACGATGCTCAATATCTGTGATGCTGAGCTACTGGGAAAAAAAATAATTCAAGATGAGTTAAACATGAATATCAGTGAAAGCTATTATGGTGAAAAATTAATTGAAAAAGAAGAAGCAACAACATTGTTAAAAAAATCCTCAATTATTAACATGGTTGGAAAAGAAACTGTTTCTCTATCCATAGAATTAGGCGTTGGTTCTGAGAATGGAGTTAAATTAATTTCTGGCATTCCTTTTCTAATTGTCTTTAAAATGTAAAATGTTGTTTAATCTTACTTACTTTGCATGTTCTTTTTTATTCCAAAAGAAATTTATTTTATATAATCGGAGCAAAACTTTTCTATGACTGATATACTTAGTAAGAAACTAGAATCTAAAATTGACAATAAACTAATTTCAAAATCTAAACGAAAACATTTGGAAGATGGATTCAAAAAAGGAAAAGTTGTCAATGAAGTTTTGGACAAACCTACTGTCATGACTCTTTACAAAATGATCACTGATCATATCATTGCATATGTTAACGGATCTGTAAGTGCCGGAAAGGAGTCTGTTCTTTTTTGGGGTGTTGATGACAATAATGTGAATGTTGCCTTGAAAATTTATTTGGTAAGTACTTCAAATTTTAAAAAACGTGAACCATATATTCTTGGAGATCCAAGATTTTCAAATCTAAAAAAAGGTACAAAAAACCTAGTATACCTATGGGCAAAAAAAGAATTTCGTAATTTATCTCAATGCCATGATGCTGGAATTCCTGTGCCTAATCCCAGATATATCACAAATAATGTACTTGCTATGGATTTTGTAGGTGAAAATGGAACTCCTTGCAAAACTTTGTTAGATTCACAAATAACTAAGAATGACTATGATCAAGCAATTTCAATTATCCAAGATCTATATCATAAGGCAAAACTGGTCCACGGTGATTATTCCGAATATAATATTTTCAAAACTGACAACGGATTGGTGGTTTTTGATTTAGGATCTGCTGTTGATCTTAGACATCCTAACGCTCAAGAATTCCTTAAAAGAGATATTAATAACATTACAAGATTCTTCAATAAAAGAGGAATCCCTGTTGAAGATCCAAATACTATATTTGAGGACATTGTAAAATGAGTTTTGAAAAATTAATTCGTATTCCCAATGACCGAATTGCTGTTTTGATTGGAAAATCAGGAAATGTAAAATCAAAAATTGAGAATTTATGTTATATCTCTTTGGATATTGATGGTGATACTGGAGAAGTTCTTATTAAATCCAAAGGAGATGTTGAAAAAATTCAACCCTTCAAAGCAATGGAGATTGTCACTGCAATTGGTAGAGGATTTTCACCTGAAAATGCTCTGACTTTGTTAAAGGGTGAAAATGCATTACACATAATAGATCTTAGGGAATTTGCTGGAAAGTCTAATGCAAATGTTGAAAGGATAAAAGGGAGAATTATCGGAGAAGGCGGTAGAGCTAGACGAAACATGGAAAATCTTAGTGGAACTCATATCTCAGTTTATGGAAAAACTGTTTCAATTATTGGAGATGCAAGTAAATTACGATTAGCTGTTGATGCGATATCATCCATCTCAAACGGAAGTATGCATGGTGCGGTTTATACTAAATTGGAAGCTGCAAATCGAAAAGAAAAACAAGAAAAAATGAAATTGTGGGAAGATCAAGATGTCTTCTATTAAGGAAAAATTTAATCAAATATCTCCTAGTGAATTTTTTTACAGTAATCGTGATTTAGCTGGATTTAGTAACCCTACACGTTCACTTTACACAGCTGTTAGAGAATTCGTCGAAAACTCATTAGATGCATGTGATCAAAAAGGAATCTTACCTGATGTTCATCTAACAATTAAGGCAGTTGACCCTGAGAAATCTGATCCAAAACCATATATTTTAACTGTAAAGGATAACGGTCCTGGAATAGACGCCGAACATATTCCGCTTGCCTTTGGAACTGTATTATATGGTTCAAAATTTGGACTCAAACAAGCTAGAGGTGTATTTGGTCTTGGTGCAACTATGGCAATCTTGTATGGACAAATTACTACCAACAAACCAGTAATTGTAAAAAGCTCTGTAGATGGAAAAACCCAAAATATGTTTGAACTATTACTTGATATTCAAAAAAATAAACCTGTTATTTTAAAACACACCACAAAAGAAGTTTCTAAAAAAGGACTCTCTGTCAGTATCTGTTTGGAAGGCGATTACTCAAAAGCAGGAAATAAAATTAGAGATTATGTATATGAAACTTCTTTGATTACTCCATATGCATCAATAACCTTCGACGATCCTAAAGGGCAAAAATTTTCTCATCCACGATTTGTAAAGAATATGCCTTCCCCTCCAACAATAATTAGACCACATCCACATGGTATTGATGTAGAAAGAATACGAAGAATGATAGTTGAATCACAATTTGAAATTCCAACTATTGATGATGCTATGATTGAAAAAGTTAGAAAAGATTTGGGTTTGTCTAAAAAAAATCTTGGTTTTACTGCAATCATGGAAAAAGCAAAGAAAAAATGGAAAACACTTCCACGTCAAGTTAGAGTAGTGATAGCTTTGATGTCATTTCTAAAAATGGATTTTGAGAAACTAAACAAAATTAAAATTGAAGATATTGATATGCCTAACAAAAAACTTTTTTACTGGGATTTTGGAGATTCGCAATCAAAATCAGTTGAAATGAATCCTGACAGTCAATATTACAAACAATTAACAAATACTGTTCAAGGAGAACCTCTTACTACATTTCTTACTAAAAGATTTCAACGTATTGGCCCTACAACTGCAATCAAATTTGCAGAATTTGCAAGATTCAAACCCGAAAAACGAATGGGTACTATGACAAATCAAGAATTAGTAAATCTCAGTGACTCCCTTCAAAAATTTGAAGATTTTCTTGCTCCCGATCCAAGTTGCCTTGCACCACTAGGCGAGGAACCTTTAGAAAAAGGAATCCGTAAATTTTTTAATCCTGATTTTGTTGCTGTGGTCCAACGTCCTGCTTCTGCTTATTCTGGATTTCCTTTCATAATTGAAATGGGAATTGCGTATGGTGGCGAAATTAAAACTGGTGGACCACATGTTTACAGATATGCAAATAGAATCCCATTACTCTATGATGAAGGTAGTGACGTTGTACTCAAAGTCTCAAATGATACTGATTGGGGAAGATACAAAATAAAAGGTGAACCTCCTTTCATTATTGTGTCTCATATTTGTTCTACTAGAATTCCGTATAAAACTGCAGGAAAAGAAAATGTTGCTGATCGACCTGAAATAGAAAGAGAACTAAGATTGGCATTACAATACTTGTCAAGAAAATTAGCTGCATACATGTCAAAAAGAGGACAAGCTGAAATGGCAAAAAAACGGGCAAATCTTTATGCAAAATACATTCCTCTTATTGCTGAATTTTGTACAGAACTTGCAGGTAAGAAAAAAGAACCTAATTACAAAAAAATATTACAAGAGGAAAATGCAATCGAATCTAAACCAGTAAAAGAGGAAAATACAATTGAAAACTAGTAAATCAAAAGAACGAAGCAAAAAAGCTGAAAAAAAGCAGAAAAACATTCTTGAGATGTTAAAAAGTCATGGTGCAAAAATATATGAGGATTTAGATAATGGTCAATTTCCAAAATTTTCAATACCTAGCAGATCTGTAAGTAATATTGTTTATGATAAAAAACTTAGACAGTATATTCTTGGCAATAATGCTGCTTTAAGAAGTGCAAGAAATTCTTCCCAATTGAGATCTTTTACACAATTAATGTGGCTAGCATTTTTTGCAAATAGATTAACCCAAGAGAAAAAATCATCTACTTTAAGAGATGTATATTATTCATCACAAGCATTTGCTATTGAATTTGAAGATCAATCAGAATCTGATAATATTATTGTGGATTTAGAGGCTGTAACATCTAAACCTCGCGAAGATTTTCACATATTTCCTGAAGAGAGAAGTTCAATTTTTGGTGACTTGAATATTGAATATACTATTCCTGGATATGAGGGAAAATCCATGAATCTGTCAAATCATCCTGATGGATATTCCATTGGTCCTAGTTTGACTACTGCTGAATTAGTTGATACTAGTGCTGAAATTGTAATTGCTATAGAAAAGGGTGGTCTTTTTACAAGATTCGTTGAAGAACAAATTGATAAAAAATTTAAATCCATAATTATTAACACTGGTGGACAAGCCCCTCGTTCAACTAGAACTTTATTAAAAAGACTCCATGATGAAATGAGATTGCCTGTCATAGTTCTAACTGATGGTGATGTATATGGTGAACATATTGCAATGGTTATAAAATCTGGATCTGCAAATGCTGCACATCTCAGAGAATTAACCGTCCCTGATGCAAAATGGGTTGGAGTTTGGGCTACTGACATTGAAAAATACAAATTACCTACAATACCTATGACTGAATCTGACATTAAGAGATGCTATGATCTTCAAAAGGATCCACGATATCAGGATGGAGTATGGAAAAAAGAATTGGATGTGTTTTTAAGAATTAAAAGAAAAGCCGAATTGGAGGCTTTCTCTAAATATGGTCTTACTAATATTACTGATAAGTATTTGCCACAAAAACTAGAATTAGCAAAAAGTCTATAGTTATTTTATTCTAAGTGTTAATACTCCATTTCTGTATTTGAAATCAAATATTTGCATATTGCTTGCTCCTTCAATTGGTACTTCTTTTGAAAATTCTGCAGTTGCACGTATGTAAAGAATTCCATCTATCAATCTAACTGCAATTTTATCTTCAGGACCTGGTACTTCTGCTACGAAAACAAACTCTTCTTTTCCTTTGATTAGATCGTAAACCCAATTCTTTGTTTCTTGTTCTCTCACTTGGGTGTATGATGGTTTTTGGTCTTTTGTCATTTTCTTTAGAACTCTAACCCAGTAAAACATAGTTAATGTAGCTGCACCTATTAAGATAAAACTCACAAAACCTGAATCAGCCCTTTGTGTCATTATGTAGATTATTCCTAAAAATAGAATTACGATAATTGGTATTACAAAATTTAATGATTGTTCATTTGAATACGTTCCTTTATAACTTGCCAAACAGTAAAAATCTGAATTTACCAAATATAAAGTATCTTTGGTTTTTATTACCATTTTTCAAAATTTAATTGTTGCCTGATGATAAAAAATCTAAACTCTCAATGCAGGAAATTATACTGAGAGGAACTATCATCGCTGTAATTATCACAGTTCCATCCCTTGTAACATTTGTCATTGTTTGGATTTTGTTTAATGACTTGGTTATGGGAGCAATTTTAGGCGTAGTAGTTCATTTTATTGCTATGGGTTTTTCCTTGAAAATATCTAAAAAAATACTAATCAAAAAATAATACGCCGATCATATTTTATGTGATCATATTTCATTTCAAAAATAATGGATTCGTCTAAACTTGAAAATGATCTGGTTTCTGAAATTCGATTAGAACCTATTTTAGCAAAAGTGTATTTGCTAGTAACTTGTTATGGAAAAATGTCTTCAATAGATATTGCCAAAAAACTAAAGATCTCTTCAGAAGACGCTCACAAGGCAGCTAAAGATCTGATGACTTTAGGTGCATTCATAGACTTTTCTGAAACTGAATTTGAGGCCATGCATCCTAGATTTACAGCAGTTAACATGTATAGACGTATGTGTGAACGAGAAAATATCAAATTTAAACAAAACAAAATTGTTGATAGTATAGGGGTAATTTTAGAAAAATTCTATGATGATGCAAGGACTAAATAATACTAATTATGGGTGAACAACATTGAGTATTGACACTGAAACTTGTAAACATCAACCTGTTTACTATGGTGTAGTAAATATCAACATAGATGAAAGAACAATTGGATCCGTTGATGTATGGAGGTGTGGTGTTTGCAAGAAACGATTTTGTGAAGAAAAACAGCTTGGAATTGAAGAGATATCTGATCTAGTAGGAATGCCACAAATTACTCCTGATGCAAAGTGGGCAGTTACCGTATGTAAACTACAACAAGGAAAATATAAATGGAAATTAATAAAAATAAAAGAAAATGGTGAAGTCAAACATGAATGTTTAGATGAACAAATGATATCTCTTAATGTTAATGATTTCAAAATTGAAGATGATAAACATTGGAGCTTTTTAATTGACGACAATGTTAACAAGGCTGTAGAAATTTAATCTAAAAATGAATCTACAAGTTCATATCAATAATGTTCATGGAAGTCAGATGGCTGCAAAAATTACTGGTAAATTTAGTTTAGATGAAAATGAATTTCGTTTTACTGCAATTGCATTTGGTAGAATAGGTGGACAAAATATAGGTGCAAAGATTTCAAAAACTACTGAAAAAGAATTAGAAAAGTTAGGATATGATGTTGAAGAAGTTATTTTATTGCTTCAAAAGAATCTACTTCAGGGAGATTTGACCCTTCCTGAGGGACTCAAAAAGGAGTCATTTGTAGATGATTAAATAAATTTTATAGTAATTTTATAACATAAGACAATTTTTCTTATCATATTTACTAAAATGACTTTCTCTTCTTCTAATTCTTGCTAGTTTTTCTAATTGTGAAATTTAATGTGTAATGTTTTAAGTTAATGAAATACTATCTATCGTATGGTAAAGCTATCTGATCTTAGAGTATGTACTAATTGTTCTAATGTCTTCTCTAAACTAGGAGGAATGACTCTCAAACATAATTGTCCTCATTGTGGTTCTGACAACAATGAGGAAATTTTAAACTAATTAGAATCCTGATATAAAATAAGACACATTGATACAAGAATGTTCTCATTTGAGATCAGGTGGCTATTGAGTGATAGTAGAATTTGTATCTCTTTTAAAATAATTTTTCATATTGACCATATTTGATTTTCATATATGGTAATTATCTAGTATTTTTAATAACTCACTGAATTTACAAAATTATGAAATCTGCTAAAGAATACAGAAATGTACCAAGAACGATAAAATATGAATCTAGTCTGGCTGATGTTTTAAAAAAAATAATTGAAGAAAAAAAAAGCCATCTTTTAGTAACTAAAAATGATAAGGTTACTGGCATTCTATCTGAAAAAGACTTGGGATATTTTCTACTAACTGATGATACTGAAAGAAAATTAGATGAGATTCCATTATCTGAAATTGTCAAAAAAATAATATCTATTGATGAAAAAATAGGACTTGATCTATGTGCGGCAATGATGTTAAAAAATGAGATTGGTTCTTTGGTAGTAACTTCAAATGATGATACTATTGGAATTTTGACAAAAACTGATCTTGTAAGATATTTTACTAAAACTCATTCTGATGAAAAAATGGTGGGTGAGTATATGTCTTCATATTATGCTTGGCAATATTCTGATACTCCTCTATACAAAGTGGTATTGAAGATGATTGATGAGAAAATCTCTAGAATCATACTCCGAAATCATAATGAAATCCCTGTTGGGATTATAACATTCAGAGATCTATTTGAATTGGCATTAAAAAAAGGTGCATATGAAAATATACTTGATAATACTGATCCTACCATCTCTGTGATCTTCCCCAGAAAAGGATTTATTTCAGAATCTGGGTTTGGTGGAAGTACCAACGCTAGTGAGATAATGAGTAAAGATATTGTTTCTGTAAACTACGATGATGATTTGGCAAAAACAGGAAAATTGTTACTAGAGAAAAATATCAATGGTGCAGGAGTCTTATCTGGACATGGAAATATTATTGGAATAATCAGTAAAACCGATATTGCCAAAGCTGTGGCATTTTTGAAATAATTCTATGTATGTGTGAAAAAACTATGAATTACTTTAAAAAAGTTCCAAACTTATAACTTCTTAATCAAATACACTAAGATTTAGTTTTTATATTTGTGTACTTATTTTAGAAGATTTTTTGAGACATACTGTGTATTCAGTATTTTTTTCTGAATTATTACAGTGTAATGTAATAAAATTCCTACAGTTTTGTTACATACAATTAAAATTCTGCTTCCTCTAATGCTTTGGCACAAGAACAACTCCTATTTTTAGGAATTTTTTCAATTAGTTCTGCTAACAATGCCTTCATTCTCTCCACATTTTTTGAAAGTGTTTCTAGCACTTCTTTGGCTGTTACTGGTTTTTCAGCCCAAACATCATAATCTGTAACTGTTGAGATTGATGAATAACATATCTGCGCTTCTCTAGCTAGTTGACATTCTGGAACAAGTGTCATTCCTATGATATCTGCTCCAGTTGATTTATAGAATTTTGATTCTGCTTTAGTTGAAAATCGTGGACCTTCAATACAAACATAGGTACAATTTTTGTGAATTTTCAAATTTTGATTGTCTGTTACTTGAATTATTGATGATTGTATTTCTGTACAAAAAGGTTCAGCTACTGAAATATGAATAACTCGTCCCTCTTCTGAAAATGATCCCTCTCTTGATTTTGTAAAATCTAGGAATTGTGATGGTAATGCAAAGTGACCTGGCTCTATTTCTTCTCTTAAACTTCCAACTGCTGAAGGTGCTATTATCCTTGTAACTCCTAATTCTTTAAATGCCCAAATATTTGCTTTGAAATTAATCATGTGTGGTGGAATTGTATGTTTTTTCCCGTGTCTTGGAAGAAATGCAATCTTTCTTCCATTAAAAATCCCTATTGTTATTGTATCTGAAGGTTTACCATACGGTGTATCTATTTCAATTTCTTGAGTATTTTCAAGCAAACCTGAATCATAAATGCCTGTTCCTCCAAAAATCCCAATCTCTACATCTTTCTCCATTAATATTTCACCAGTG
>Ga0224513_10000419_pt1 | contig 15667 bp, 18 predicted proteins | sample SF_May12_sed_USG_5_FD_169109 | JGI IMG/M metagenome (GOLD analysis project Ga0224513, IMG submission 169109) | Sediment microbial communities from San Francisco Bay, California, United States - SF_May12_sed_USGS_21 | ecosystem: Environmental > Aquatic > Marine > Sediment | place: USA... | reverse complement strand
GTTTGCGTATGTCGATTCGCTGGGGGCGCAACGCTGGCCCGAGTGCGTATGCGTTTACAACAGCGAATGGCATCAGGGTGTAGTAGGGCTGATTGCCGCTCGCGTGCGAGAACGGTGCCACCGGCCCGTTGTTGCGTTTGCTCGCGAAAGTGACGAGCTTCTGAAGGGCTCGGCTCGCTCTATCCAGGGCGTACATATTCGGGACCTTCTCGAGGCAGTACACGCAGTTCGGCCGGACTTGATCGTCAAGTTCGGCGGCCATGCAATGGCGGCGGGTCTGTCAATTGAAAAGAGGGTGCTTGACGAGTTCAAGCAGGTCGCTGCGGAACAGATGCGGCGGCTTTATCCTCATGCCGATTTCAGCGGTGCCATTGTCACGGACGGTCAGCTGCCGGGCGATGCGATCAATCTCGGGTTTGCGCGTTCGCTGCGGGATGCAGGTCCCTGGGGTTCGGGTTTCCCGGAGCCGACCTGGAGCGGCGATTTTTCGGTCGTTGAGCAACGCGTCGTTGGTGAGAACCATCTCAAACTCAGGGTGCGTCCGGCAGGTGGTGGCAAGATCGTGGATGCGATTGCGTTCAACCAGGCGGGTCCGGCGTACCGCGGCAACGTGCAGCTTGCATTTCGTCTTGACGTTAATGAATATCGCGGCATTGAAAACCCACAACTTGTCGTCGAGCAAATTGCTTCCTTACAGGGCAGCAGCGCGTGATAAGATCGCGCCTTTTCCGCCTCCGGACACCGCGAAAATCTCATGGAAACCAGCCAAATTAAACATACGATAACCGATCTCGCCGAACGCTCTGATGCGTTGAGGAGGTATCTTTGACTATGATTGCAAGGCGGAGCGCCTGACCGAGGTCCAGCGCGAACTCGAACAACCTGATGTCTGGAACGAACCGGACCGCGCACAGGCGTTGGGGCAGGAGCGGGCAAAGCTTGAACAGGTTGTCGCCGGACTCGATAAAATTACGATCGGCCTTGCCGATGCCGGCGAACTTCTCGAAATGGCCATCGAAGAAGACGATGCCGACACTATTGCCGAGGTCGTCAACGACCTTGCCGGACATGAAAAGGTCGTCGCGGGCCTGGAATTTCGCCGCATGTTTTCCGGCGAGATGGATCCCAATAATGCCTATGTCGATATCCAGTCGGGCGCCGGCGGGACCGAGGCGCAGGACTGGTGCGAAATGTTATTACGCATGTACCTGCGGTGGGCTGAGGCGCGCGGTTTCAAGGCTGAGGTCATCGAGGCATCGGCCGGTGAGGTTGCGGGTGTCAAGAGCGCAACTATTTACATCGTAGGCGAGTACGCCTACGGCTGGTTACGAACGGAGACGGGCGTGCATCGACTGGTGCGCAAATCGCCATTCGATTCAGGCAATCGGCGACATACGTCGTTTGGATCGGTGTTTGTGTCGCCCGAGGTCGACGACAATATCGATATCGAGATAGACCCATCCGATTTGCGCATCGACGTCTACCGAGCCAGTGGTGCCGGTGGGCAGCACGTCAACCGGACCGAATCTGCAGTGCGCATTACGCACCTGCCAACCAATGTCGTCGTGCAATGCCAGAACGATCGGTCGCAACACAAGAACAAGGCGACGGCAATGAAACAGCTAAAGGCCAAGCTCTATGAACTGGAGCTGCAGGAACGGCGCTCTGCTGCGGCCGAGGTGGAAGAGGGCAAGGCGGATGTGGGTTGGGGTAGCCAGATTCGCAACTATGTGCTCGACCAGAGTCGCATCAAGGATTTGCGCACCGGTGTCGAAACCGGTAACACTCAGGCCGTACTCGATGGCGGCCTCGACGCATTTATCGAAGCGAGCCTGAAACAGGGACTGTAAGCAACGTGACAGACGACAAGACCAAGCAAGACGAAAACAAGCTCATCGCCGAGCGGCGCGCAAAACTCGATGCGCTGCGTGAACAGGGCAACGCGTTTCCGAACGACTTTCGGCGGAATGCAATTGCTGAAGAATTGCACCGGACATTTGCGGCACATGACAAGGACGCACTTGCCGAAGAACAGATCGAGGTCAGTGTCGCCGGGCGCATGATGGCCAAGCGCGTTATGGGCAAGGCAAGTTTCGTGAAGTTGCAGGACCGTTCGGGCCAGATCCAGCTGCGTCTGGAGCGTGACCGTCTACCCGAGGGCGTCTACCAGGCATTCAAGAAATGGGACGTTGGCGATATCGTTGCCGCGACAGGCTACCTGTTTCGTACAAATACCGGCGAGCTCACTGTTCTCACTGACGAGGTGCGCCTGCTCACGAAATCATTGCGCCCGTTGCCCGAAAAATGGGCCGGGTTGTCGGACCAGGAAACCCGTTATCGCCAGCGTTATGTGGACCTGATTATCAACGAATCGAGCCGCGAAGTTTTCCGCAAGCGTTCGCAGATTATCACGTACATGCGTGGTTTCCTCGAATCGCTCGATTTTCTCGAAGTTGAAACGCCGATGATGCAGGTGACCCCGGGCGGCGCGATTGCGCGTCCATTCACGACGCATCACAACGCGCTCGACATGCCCTTGTATCTGCGCATTGCGCCGGAGCTCAATCTGAAGCGGCTGATCGTTGGCGGCTTCGATCGTGTGTACGAGATCAATCGCAATTTCCGTAACGAGGGCGTTTCGACCCAGCACAACCCCGAGTTCACGATGATGGAGGCCTACCGTGCCTACGCTGAATGTGACGACTGGATGGATACGACCGAAGCGATGTTGCATGGCATGGCGGAGGTCGTGAACGGATCGACAATTGTTGAATACCAGGGGGAGACGTTTGACTTCGGCAAGCGCTTCGCGCGCATGACAGTCGAGGAGATCATCGCGAAATACAACCCCGACTTCGACACGTCAAAGATGCGGGATCGTGATTACCTGGCAGCGTATTGCGAGAAGATCGGCGTCCATGTAAAGGACAACTACGGGGCCGGCAAGCTACAGACCGAAATCTTCGACGCCACAGGCGAAGACAAACTCCGCGAACCGACGTTTATCACGCAATACCCGGCCGAGGTTTCACCACTTTCACGCAAGAACGATGAAGACCCGTTTGTAACGGACCGGTTCGAGTTGTTCATCGCGGGTCGTGAAATTGCGAATGGTTTCTCGGAACTCAACGATCCCGAGGACCAGGCCGAGCGTTTTCGTGCCCAGGTGGAGAATGCAGCGGCCGGCGATGACGAGGCCATGTCCTTCGATCAAGACTACATCCGTGCGCTCGAGTACGGCATGCCGCCAACGGCAGGTATTGGAATCGGCGTTGACCGCCTGGTGATGTTGTTGACGGATTCGCCATCGATTCGCGACGTGCTTCTGTTCCCGCACATGCGTCCCGAGGTATTCGAATAGAGCCAGCGCAGGAGCGCGCCCCAGGGCGCGCGCAGCGCAGCATCCGGTGAAGGCGACCCATCAGTGGTAAGGCAACTGCTCTCGCTTCAGTGAACTGCCACCGATTGTCAGCGTCTCATCTGCCTTATCGACCGGCACAACTGCCAGCAGCCCGGTACCAGCGACGTTCAGCACCTCCCCAATGTCGCGTCCTTCGAGTGAAACCTTGTCGCCAACGCGGACTGGCTGTTCGACAGTAAAGCGTACCGTGCGCCGCTTGGTTGCGCCTTTGTAATGCGTGCGTGCCACGATTTCCTGGCCCGGAAAGCAGCCTTTGTCGAAACTGATTGCATCCAGCAAATCGAGGTTGAGCATGTGCGGCGTGAATTGTTCGGATTGTGCGGCGCCAATGAACGGATAGCCGTTTTCGACAAGGAAAGCCGGATCGACGGTCTGGCCTTCGTCGACGACGTTCAGGTCAACCTTTGAGCGAAAGCGGAACATCGTCAATCGTTTGACGATCGTGTCGGCCATGTCCGCAGCCGCTGATAGCCCATAGCCATTGTCAATTCTTCGCACCGTGCCGAACCAGATGACGCGGCCCTTGGGATTGCACCAGGCCGCGAGTACTTCCTGCTCGCCCTCAAGGCGCCGAAGATCATTGGTCAGCTGTCCCTGGAGGAATTCGAACGCGTCGTGGCCGGTGACCTGAATTGTCGAAATTGTGTTCATTTGTACCTATGTCGTTAGCGGTAATGCAGCGTGCCCGAGGCTCTGGCATACTTCGCCAATGAGTGCCAAGGACCCCAATAACACGGCCGGAGACGAGGCCCCCAGCGAAAGTCCGAAAGCGGATGATACCGCGTCCAAGGATGCAGATCGCCAGAAAGAAATCGGCGGTCGGGGTGGACTTGATCCGACCCGCTACGGTGATTGGGAAAAGGCCGGGCGCTGTATCGATTTTTGATTAAGAAGCTACCTCATGAATAACAACGATAGGCCACTGTCGCCTCATCTCTCGATCTATCGCTGGCCGATTACCATGGTTTCGTCGATTCTGCACCGCGCCACGGGTGTGGCGATGGCCGTCGGCTACGTCGTACTGGTCGGATGGCTGTTCGACGCAGCATCGGGTCCCGAGGTTTACGATAAGTTTCTCAGTGTTATGGATTCAACGATCGGTTGCGTGCTGCTCGTCGGCTGGAGTTTTGCGTTCTTCTATCATCTCTCGAACGGCATAAGGCACCTTGTCTGGGATACGGGCCGTGGCCTCGAGAAAGAGCAGGCGACGGCGTCGGCGTGGTTCGTCATTGCGGCATCCATCGTGCTGACCGCAGCATTCTGGTGGGCCGCGTCATGAGCCTTCGTTCACCTCTCGGCCGGGTACTCGGCCTCGGCACCGCGAAGGACGGCACCGGGCACTGGTGGGGCCAGCGCGTCTCAGGTATTGCCTTGGCAATCCTTGGCCTTTGGTTTGCGTGGTCCATCGCGACAATGTCGGGGTTCAGTCATGTTGAGGCAGTCACGTTCATCGGAAAACCGATTAACGCGCTCCTGCTGTTGCTCCTGAGCGTCACGATGGCCTATCACTCCTACCTCGGAATTCAGGTCGTTGTTGAGGACTATGTGCACAGTCATGGTCTGAAGACTGCATCCCTCATTCTTTCCCGCTTCGCCCATATTCTCCTCGCGGTAGCGGCCATTTTCGCCATCTTACGACTCGGAATCGGTTCATGAGCGATTACGAATTTATCGATCACAGCTACGACGTTGTCGTCATTGGTGCCGGCGGCGCCGGTCTGCGCGCTACGTTCGGTTTGGCAGATGCCGGCTTCAACACGGCCTGTGTCACCAAGGTCTTCCCGACGCGCAGTCACACGGTTGCAGCGCAGGGCGGAATTTCGGCCGCACTCGGCAACATGGGCGAGGACGATTGGCGCTGGCATATGTATGACACTGTCAAAGGGTCAGACTGGCTTGGCGACCAGGACGCGATCGAGTACATGTGCAAGGAAGCGCCGGACGCGGTTATCGAACTCGAGCATTACGGCGTGCCGTTCTCGCGTACAGAAGACGGCAAGATATACCAGCGGCCCTTTGGCGGCATGACGACTCGCTTCGGTGAAGGCACAGCACAGCGCACCTGTGCAGCGGCTGATCGTACCGGTCATGCAATGCTGCACACGCTTTACCAGCAATCGCTCAAGCACGACGCCGAATTCTATATCGAGTATTTCGCCGTGGATCTCATCATGGAAGACGGGCACTGCCGTGGCGTTGTCGCAATCGACCTTGCGACAGGGCGGCTGCACCGGTTTCGCTCACACCAGGTAATTCTGGCTACAGGCGGCTACGGACGTTCCTACTTTTCCTGTACCTCTGCACACACGTGCACGGGTGATGGGAACGCGATGGTATTGCGCGCAGGACTGCCTGTGCAGGACATGGAGTTCGTGCAGTTCCACCCGACCGGTATATATGGCGCCGGCTGCCTGATTACCGAGGGAGTGCGCGGCGAGGGCGGCTACCTGACCAACTCCGAGGGCGAGCGTTTCATGGAGCGCTATGCACCCAACGCGAAAGACCTCGCATCGCGAGACGTCGTCTCGCGCTCGATGACGATCGAGATTCGCGAGGGTCGCGGCGTTGGTCCGGAGAATGACCACATTAACCTGCACCTCGAGCACCTTGGTTCGGAGGTCATTGAAGAGCGACTGCCAGGTATCGCCGAGTCGGCCCGCATTTTCGCCGGCGTTGATGTGACGAAGGAGCCCATCCCGGTCCTGCCGACCGTGCACTACAACATGGGGGGCATCCCGGCGAACTATAACGGCCAGGTTGTCACCAAGCAGGGCGATGATGCCGAGTCAGTTGTCGAGGGCCTGATGGCCGTCGGCGAGGCGGCCTGTGTTTCTGTTCACGGAGCAAATCGCCTGGGATCCAATTCGTTGCTCGACCTGGTTGTATTCGGTCGTGCGGCCGCGCATTTCTGCGCAGAAACGATGGAGCCGGGTGCGCGTCACAAACCGCTGCCCGAAGAAGCCGGCCAGAACAGCGTTGCGCGCATCGACAGGCTGCGCAATGCTGACGGAGCGCGCCCATCTGCCGAAATTCGCCTGGAAATGCAGAAGGTAATGCAGGGACACGCGGCTGTTTTTCGTACGGGCGAGGTCCTTGAGGAGGGCGCCAATCTGCTGGGCAAGACCTTCAAGAGCTTCGACGACGTGGCCGTTGCTGATCGATCCCTGGTCTGGAACACGGACCTTATCGAAACGCTCGAGCTCGAGAATCTGTTGCTCAACGCGACTGCAACAATAGAATCGGCTGCGAATCGCCTGGAGAGCCGGGGCGCACATGCCCGCGAAGATTTCCCGGATCGCGATGACGAGAACTGGATGAAGCATACGCTGGCCTGGGTTGACGGCCCGGGGGATGTGCGCTTCGATTACCGGCCTGTGCATGAGGAAACGCTGACTGATGAAGTCGATTACGTCGAACCAAAAGCACGGGTCTACTAGGGAGCGAACCAATGGCTGAATTCAGACTCCCGAAGAACTCTCGCATTACGAAGGGCAAGCATTTCGATGCTGCCAAAGGCTCGAGCAACACGCGCACGTTTGCCGTATATCGCTACGATCCCGACTCGGGCGAGAATCCGCGCGTCGATACCTACAAGATCGATATGAATAACTGCGGCCCCATGGTTCTCGACGCGCTGATCAAGATCAAGAACGAGGTTGATCCGACACTGACATTCCGGCGCTCCTGCCGGGAAGGCATCTGTGGATCCTGCGCCATGAATATCGACGGCGGCAATACGCTTGCGTGTACACGCGCAAATGACGAGGTCAAAGGTGACGTTAAGATTTATCCGCTACCACATATGCCTGTCGTCAAGGACCTTGTCACGGACCTGACGAATTTCTACGCACAATACGCCTCGATCAAACCGTGGCTCCAGTCGCGGACACCGCCACCGCCCGATTCCGAGCGGCTGCAGTCGAAAGAAGACCAGGAACTGATCAACGAGCCGTCGGCCTGTATTTTGTGTGCCTGCTGCTCAACGAGTTGCCCGAGTTACTGGTGGAACTCTGACCGTTATCTTGGGCCTGCGGCGCTGCTGGCAGCCTACCGCTGGCTCGTCGACACGCGCGACGAGGCTACAGGCGAACGGCTCGATGAACTCGAGGACCCATTCCGGCTCTACCGCTGTCACACGATAATGAACTGCACGCAGACGTGTCCGAAAGGTCTTAATCCGGCACTGGCTATCGCCGAGACCAAGAAGATGCTGGTGGAACGAAAATATTGAGCGAGGAATCCCGCCTTCGCTGGCAATGCCGGCGTGGCATGCGCGAACTGGATGAGCTTCTCGTTCGCTACCTGGACGAATGCTACCCACAGGACAATGACGCGGATAAAGCCGCGTTTCGTGAAGTTTTGGAGCTTGCCGACCCGGTGCTGAACGGTTACTTGTTGCAACGCCAAAGGCCGCCTTCAGAGCCGATAGCGCGTGTTATCGACAGAATACTCCGCCGAGATATCACCTGACCCCTTGCTGCGCAAGATAGTACTGGTTGCTGGTGCGCTACTCGGAGTCGCCGGTAGTCTGCTGATTGTCTCATTGCCCCTGTCTACTGTCTTGCGTGTTCTCGGCGTAATTCTGTGGAGCCTCATCACCCTGCGGGAACTGGCTGAATTGCGCCGCGGGTGGGCGAGGTGCATCGGGCTGAAGTTCATTGCGAATGGGGAGGTCGAGATTCTCGACTTAGATTATGAATGGCATCCGGCGCAGCTTGTAACCGGCAGTATCCTGTTGCGATCGACGGGTTGGCTGCGTCTGAAAACAGCTGCGGGGCATGTATTTGCCGAACCGGTTCGCGCGGAGCACCAGCAGCTCCGGGACTGGCGCCGCCTGCAAGTCATCTGGCGGCACGTTGGAGCTTAGATACTAAGCTGCTAACATGCTCATTGCTCAGGGAAAATCCAGCAAAAAGGCGAATGCCGGGGCGATCTGCCCACGCAAGGCTGAACGGTGTCACAGAATAAAGATGAATAAGGCGGAAATCCGAGAACTAATCGCTCCCACACCGGTCTATCCCGGTGTTGGCAGTCTGTGCGGTCATTCGGTTGTACGAGTCTGAATGTCGAACCAGTCGTCCGACAAGAAGCTGGTCAAGCGAGTCCAGAAAGGTGATAAGGGCGCGTTTGACTTGCTGGTACTCAAGTACCAGCACAAGATAGTCAACCTGGTGATGCGATATGTGCGCGATCCTGAGCTGGCGCTCGACATAACACAGGAAGCGTTCATCAAGGCATACCGGGCGTTGCCGCGATTTCGCGGCGATAGTGCGTTTTATACGTGGATGTATCGTATAGCGGTGAATACGGCAAAGAACCATCTTGCAGCTCAGCGGCGAAGACCGATGGATGTGGAGTTGGACCTGCAGGATCCTGAACAGTATGACCTGCATTCCAAGCTCAAGGAGACAGACACTCCAGAGGGATTGACTTTAGGTAAGGAATTACAGGAAACAGTAGAGCGTGCTATTGCGGCGTTGCCGGAGGATCTCAGGACCGCGATCATCCTGCGCGAACTGGAAGGCATGAGTTACGAAGAGATAGCACAGACCATGGAGTGCCCGGTTGGCACTGTACGGTCAAGAATTTTCAGGGCACGAGACGCGATCGCAAAAAAGGTCGGTCCGTTGACCAGGTAGTCTGAGGGCGGGGAAGCCCGCGCGGGTGAAGAATGAACGACGCGATAAGAATGCAAATTTCTGCTTTTGTCGACGGTGAATTACCGGACGCGGAGGCAGATCTTCTGCTACGAAGAATGAGTCAGGATGCTGAGCTTCGGCATAAAGCTGCAGAGTACCTTGAGATAGGCCGAGCCTTGCGCGGTGAAAGCAATGTGAAAGGTATCGATCGGCTGCTTGAACGGATTGCGTCAGAAATTGATGACAAGCCGCTGGTTGACGATGTTGTAAAACCCGAATCCGTACCCGCACGGGCAATGCGGCCGCTCGTCGGCGTGGCAGTCGCCGCTTCGGTAGCAATGATCGCCATATTCGGCATGCAGATCACACCCGGCATCGACGACGAGGTGACGAGCGAAAGTGCGGTCGTTGCCGAGAGTGCGGAAGACCCTGGTTACACGGTTCCACAGCAGATTGATGACCAGCTCAGACAGTACTATCTGAGTCATGGCGCATCGTCATCTGAACTCGGGGCCAACGGTATGAATGCCCGACTCGTGACCTTGCGGCTGAGCGAAGAAAGGCTATCCGAGGAGGAGGTTGAAGATTCCAACGAGGCAGATGAGTCTGCCGACGAGCTACAGCAGCCATAATGCAGTCATCTTACTTCAGAGTATTGCTCTGGTCCGTGCTGATTGCGGCACAGTTTTGCGCTGGCGCCGCTGCGATGGCCGATCGAGTCGATCCGAGCGACTGGCTCAACCGCATGGGTGCCGCTGTGCAGATGACCAGCTACGAAGGCACGGTTATTCGAATCCAGGACGGGAAAGCCGAGGCACTCAAGGTAGTGCACACGGTGAGTGATGGTGTAATCCACGAGAAGGTCGTTGCCCAGGAAGGTAATGGCCTGGAGATCATCCGAATAGGCAATGAGGTGCACTGCATACTTCCCGACCGCAAGTCCGTGCTGGTGGAGGAGTGGGACGACCAGTCGACGCTATTTTCGACCCTGCCGTCAAGCGAGGTCCGATTCGGAAGCGAATACGACGTTTCGATCGTGCGTGAAGACCGGGTCGCCGGACGGCAGACAATCTTGTTGGCCATCAGGCCGCACGATGGCTACCGCTACGGGCATCGTATCTGGCTGGATATCGAGACAGCCTTTCCGCTGCAGACGCAGCTCATTGGAGAGGACGGGGAGGCGATTGAGCAGGTCAAATTCGCCGAAATCAGCCTGAACAAGGAGATCCAGGCGGCCGCCCTCGCGCCGTCATACAGCACCGAGAACTTCCGATGGTTCAACCAGCCATCGCGACATGTGAGCCACGAACTGGAAACCGAATGGCACAGCAGAAACCTGCCACAGGGCTTCCGCGCCGTGCTGGTTCAAGGCGAGAAGCTGCCAGGCAATGAGAAAGCTGTTACGCATATCGTTTATAGCGATGGTCTCGCAAATGTTTCGGTGTTTATTGCTCCCGGTGATGACCAGAGTGCCGAAGGACCGTCGCGCGTGGGTGGCTCAAATTCTTACAACGCGATTATTGACGGGCATCGGGTGACGGCGGTAGGTGAGGTGCCGGCCGTAACCGTTGAGCAAATCGCGACGACCATGGGCCTACGCTGAGCCCGGACTGCTGTAAACTTCGGCGATGGCAAGCCCTCAAGGTCGCATCCTCTCCATTTATCCAGACGCAGATCCACCCTGCGCGGCGGTCGAGATAGCTGCCGTGCCGATATGCTCACGCTGCGCTTCTGGCAAGGGCTGTGGCGCAGGGATTTTCTCTGGAGACACCAAGTCGCGTCGCGTCGACGCATTGCTCGCACAGGGCCTTGCAGTGCGAGAGGGCGACAGGGTCAGTATCGAGTTGGCACCTGACAACCTGTTGCTTGCGGCCTTGCTCGTTTACGGACTGCCTCTCACAGGCGCAATTATTGCCTCTGCGGCTGCCTGGTTCCTCGGCGCCGGTGATCTGATCGCGGCAGCAATGGCGGTGGTTGGAACAGGTGTCGGCATGACGATAGGTCGTATGCGCCTGCGGAAGGCCCGTTGCCTGCGCAATTTTATACCGACGGTCACGGCACGGCTTTCGGGAGCGAGCGACTAGATGAACAGCTTGTATGTATACAGTCGCCAAGGCTGCCATCTCTGTGAGGACCTGATCGAGGAATTATTGCCGCTTATCAAGGACAAATTGACACTCGAAGTTCGCGATATCGACACGAACACAGAATGGCATGAGCGGTTCTTCATGGATATACCGGTGGTTGAATACGCCGATGCCATTATCTGCAAGCATTTTCTCGATCGGGATGCGATTGCAGGTATACTTCGCCGCTGAATTTTCCCGGTGAGCCCATTGCCGGCGCCAGGCTTTCCCTATTAATGAAGCACATACGCAATTTCTCCATCATTGCCCATATTGATCATGGCAAGTCGACGCTGGCTGACCGATTTATCCACATGTGCGGTGGTCTCAGCGACCGCGAGATGTCCGAGCAGGTGCTCGACTCAATGGATCTCGAGCGGGAGCGCGGCATCACGATCAAAGCGCAAAGCGTCTCCCTCGATTACAAGGCTCGGGACGGCGAAACCTACCAGTTGAACTTCATCGACACGCCCGGCCACGTGGACTTTTCCTACGAAGTGTCGCGATCGCTGGCCGCCTGTGAGGGGGCATTGCTTGTGGTTGATGCTGCCCAGGGTGTTGAGGCACAAAGCGTTGCCAATTGCATTACCGCAATCGACCAGGGTCTCGAGGTGCTGCCAGTATTGAATAAGATCGACTTGCCTGCGGCTGAACCGGAAAAAGTTGTGGCCGAGATCGAAGACATCATCGGTATTGATGCCCAGGATGCTATTCACGTGAGCGCTAAAACCGGCAGAGGTGTTGCCGATTTACTGGAACAGCTGATTGAGGTTATTCCTCCACCTCAGGGTGATCCGGACGGACCATTGCAGGCGCTTATTATCGACTCCTGGTTCGACAACTATGTCGGTGTGGTATCGCTGGTCCGAGTTATCAATGGCTCCCTGCCAAAGCGCAGCAAGATCACGGTTATGTCGACCGGCATTTCCTACAACGCGGATCGGGTCGGCGTTTATACGCCGAAGATGGAAGATCGTGACGCACTTAACGCCGGCGAGGTTGGTTTTGTTATCGCGGGAATCAAGGACATTTACGGCGCGCCGGTCGGCGATACGCTGACGTTGACGCGCCAACCCTGCGACGAGCCGCTACCGGGTTTCAAGCAGGTTCAGCCACGTGTTTTCTCCGGCCTGTTCCCAATAAGCTCCGATGATTACGAGAGTTTTCGTGAGGCTTTGCAGAAGCTGCGCCTGAACGATGCCGCTTTACATTTCGAGCCAGAAACATCGGCCGCGCTGGGCTTCGGATTTCGCTGCGGCTTCCTCGGCATGTTGCATATGGAGATCGTTCAGGAACGACTGGAACGCGAATATGACCTTGAGCTGATTACGACGGCCCCGACCGTGGTCTTCGAGATCGTTGATACGAGTGACAATGTTCTCTACGTCGACAACCCTTCGAAACTTCCGCCGACAAATGAAGTGGCGGAGCTGCGTGAACCCATTATCGCTGCCAATATTCTCGTTCCTGAGGCTTATGTTGGCGCGGTGATCAAATTGTGCATCGAAAAGCGTGGTGCACAAACACAAATGCGGTATCTGGGCGGCCAGGTTTCACTTGAGTACGAGATCCCTCTTGCGGAGGTAGTCGTCGACTTCTTTGACCGGCTGAAGTCAGTAAGCCGCGGCTTTGCATCGTTCGACTACCATTTCCTGCGATTTGAACCCGCGCTGCTTGTACGGCTCGACGTGCTCATCAACAAGGATCGTGTGGACGCGCTTTCTGTGATCGTTCACAAGGAAAATGTGAGAACTCGAGGCCGCGAACTTGTCGAAAAGATGAGAGAATTGATCCCTCGCCAGATGTTTGACGTGGCGATTCAGGCCGCGGTGGGTAGCCAGATCATAGCGCGCAGCACGGTCAAGGCTCTGCGCAAGAATGTGACGGCCAAGTGCTATGGTGGTGACGTGTCGCGCAAGCGGAAACTGTTGGAAAAACAGAAGGCTGGCAAGAAGCGCATGAAACGCGTTGGATCTGTGGAGATTCCGCAGGAGGCATTTCTCGCTGTGTTGCGAACTGAAAAGTGAGTGAATAACTTGATTATTAACCTGGCACTGATTCTTACTGTACTGACCTTGCTGACGGGAATAGTCGTCGCGCTGGATAAAATTGTCTGGAAGACAGCGGAGGATGACAGCCGAGAAGCGGCACCTGGCGCCCTGCGTACGCTGGTTGAGTACTCACGTTCGTTTTTTCCCGTCTTACTGTTCGTCCTCGTCATTCGCTCGTTCATTTTTGAACCGTTCCGCATTCCATCCGGCTCGATGATGCCGACGTTGCTTGAGGGTGACTTCATCTTCGTCAAGAAATTTTCCTACGGCCTGCGCCTGCCCGTGACGGAAACAAAAATTATTGAAACTGGCGAGCCAAAGCGTGGCGATGTCATCGTCTTTCGTCTGCCATCGGATCCGAGTATCAACTACATCAAGCGCGTCATCGGCTTGCCCGGAGATACGGTTGTCTACGAGCGACACCGCCTGACGATTAACGGTGAGCGGATCGATCTCTCACCGGGCGATGATAATTCCTGGAATGTCCCGTTGTTCATTGAGGACCTGGATGGTCGCGTGCATGACATCCTCGTAACCAACCCGGAGTTTTCGACGCGCGATAATACCTATGTCGTGCCTGACGGGCAGTACTTCGTCATGGGTGACAACCGCGATCGCAGCAAGGATAGCCGTTTCATAGGGGCAATCCCTGAGGAGTTCCTGGTTGGCGAGGCGGTGCGAATCTGGATGCATTTTGTACCGTGGAATATGCCGGACTGGGGCCGCATTGGTGCAAAAATCCAATAATGTGGTGTAAGTCACTGTATTGAAGGGTAAAATCGCGATACGTTGGCTTATGTAGCGCAGCCAGTGAGTAGCCGAAACGCAGCGAGTCGAACGGAGAGCAAGGTATGTCATTGAAAGTTATGGAAAAAATGAGCAGCAAGCGCCGGCAGGCAGGAATGACGACCCTGGGCCTGATAATTCTGGTGTCATTCCTCGGTTTGTTCGCATTCGCCGGCATTCGCCTGACGCCTGTCTACCTCAACTACATGAAAGTCGTTGGCGTCATTGATGGCGTGGACGAGGAGTTTGACGGGACGGGCGCAACCAGTACAGCAATACGCAAGTCGATCTCGCGACGTTTCGATATTGAGAGTGTCGCTGTGATCACGGCCAAGGACATCAACGTAAAGAAAACGGCCGAAGGGCATGAGGTCGTTGCTGTCTACTCTCACAAAGCTCCGTTCATCGCCAACGTCTCTTTTCTGGTGGACTTCGACAAAAGAACTACGGTCCGCCGTTAGACCACGATGACCGCGATGCGGTCTGGCACAAAGAGCGATTACATTGGAAAAGGCCGAGAGCTGGCTCTACAAGGCGCTGCATTATCGGTTTCGTGACGCCACACTTTTTGAGCAGGCGCTGACGCACAGAAGTGCGACAGGGCGTAATAATGAGCGCCTCGAATTCCTCGGTGACGCCGTTCTCGATTTCGTAATTTCAGATTTCGTATTCAAAAGTCATCCGAACGCTTCCGAAGGTGACCTGAGCAAGTTACGTTCGTCCCTCGTAAAGGATACGTCGTTGGCCGGACTCGCTTCTAATCTCGGTCTGGGAGAGTTCCTGATCCTTGGCAGCGGTGAGCGCAAGACAGGCGGCCATCGCCGCGAATCCATTCTCGCTGATGCACTGGAGGCAATTTTTGGTGCCGTGTATCTCGATTCCGGCTACGAGGCTTCGAAGGAGATTATCGAGCATGTGTTTGCGCAGCGACTGGAGAACCTTCCGGATGTTGACGACCTCCGGGATCCAAAAACGCGACTGCAGGAATGGCTCCAGGCCCGCAAACTCGCGTTGCCGGACTACGAGCTGGTGAATGTTACCGGCAAGGCACACCAGCAGACATTTGCCGTGACTTGCACGGTGAACGAACTGTCTCAAACTACGCATGGTGAATCGACCACGCGCCAGAAAGCGGAGCAGAAATCGGCGCGAGACATGTTGAAGATCCTGTCGGGAGAACGTCCGTGAGCGACTATCGCTGTGGCCTGGTCGCTGTCATCGGTCGACCCAACGTCGGCAAATCCACGTTGATCAACGCGGTCATGGGTAGGAAAGTCAGTATCGTAACGGCAAAACCGCAGACTACGAGGCATCGTATTCTTGCCGTGCATACCGGTCCTGATACACAGATCATCTTTGTTGATACGCCCGGCCTGCACCGCAAGGCAGGCAAAGCGATGAACAGGCTGATGAACCGCACTGCTGCCAACGCGCTTGCAGATGCTGACGTTATCCTGTTCGTAACCGACGCGACTCACTGGATGCCGGAGGACGAGGACGTACTCAAGCGCCTGAGGAATGTACAAGCGCCAGTCGTTGCGGTGTTGAACAAGGTCGACAAAGTGCATCCCAAGGAGCAGCTCCTTAACACGATGGGGTTGATGGCCGCGCGGCACGATTTTGCGGAAATCGTTCCAGTATCGG
>Ga0224513_10000416_pt1 | contig 15736 bp, 19 predicted proteins | sample SF_May12_sed_USG_5_FD_169109 | JGI IMG/M metagenome (GOLD analysis project Ga0224513, IMG submission 169109) | Sediment microbial communities from San Francisco Bay, California, United States - SF_May12_sed_USGS_21 | ecosystem: Environmental > Aquatic > Marine > Sediment | place: USA... | reverse complement strand
TTTCGGCCGGGCGACGGTTGGGAGGGGTGGCCCAAGTATGCGCCCTACGACGGTATCATCGTGGCCGCTGCGGCGTCGGTCGTGCCGGAGAAACTCCTGGACCAGCTGGCACCCGGGGGCCGCCTGGTCATGCCGGTGGGAGCGCCGGGCTACCAGGAGCTGATGCTGGTCACGCGACAACGTGACCACTTCGAGAAGAATTCGCTCGGGGGCGTGAGTTTCGTGCCGCTTGTTCACAATTGAATTCATAATTATTAATATGTTACGACATATTTATAATGTTGATTCTGTATCTTGGTCAGCAAAGGAAAGGTAGCCAGGATGGCTTTATTCGGACCACTTTACGAGCGCGTCATGCGCTGGTCGCGACATCCGCACGCCGAGTGGTACCTCGGCGCGATGAGTTTTGCGGAGTCGTCATTCTTCCCCATTCCGGTCGACGTCATGCTCGCGCCGATGTGCATGGCGATGCCAGAGCGCTCGTGGCGCTATGCATTGAACGCCGCGTTGTTGTCGGTCGCCGGCGGTATCGCCGGCTACGCTATCGGCTATCTCGCGTTCGAAGCCATCGAACCCTGGCTACGTGAGTCACACTACTGGAGCGCCTATCAAACGGCGCAGGCCTGGTTCGACCGCTACGGCTTCTGGACAGTATTCGTCGCCGGCTTCTCGCCGATTCCCTACAAGGTGTTCACGATCGCTGCCGGTGTTGCAGTGTTGAATTTTCCCGCGTTCGTCCTCGCATCGATCATCGGCCGCGGTGCCCGCTTCTTTCTCGTGGCGGGTGTCGTGAAGTACGCTGGCGTACGGCTCGAGGCCACGCTGCTCAGGTATATCGAGCGTATCGGCTGGGCGGTAGTCGTGGTCAGCGCCGCCGTCATTGCCTATCTCATGGCGCGGGGGTGATGCGCGCGCGTGCCGTCCCGGGCGTGATCGTCATGCTAATGCTCGCGGCCTGCGGTTCGGGCAGCAGCTGGCAAGCAAAGCCGGAGCAGCACATCGTCCGCAAGGGAGAGACCCTGTTTTCGATTGCCTGGCGCTACGGCAAGGACCCGGTCGACGTCGCGCGCTGGAACCGGCTTGGCGATGGTTCGCTGATCTATCCCGGGCAGGTCATCCGCCTGACGCCGCCGTCCGGGACCAGCCGGTCCGGCGCATCGGCGCGCAGCAGCAGCCGGCAACCCCTGCCGTCGATTCCGGCACAGCCGCCGCCGGCCTGGACCTGGCCGACCCGCGGGCAGATCGGGGTGGAATTTGGCGGGAAACCGGGGAGCGGAACCGGCATCCTGATCGATGGTCGCGCCGGACAGGCTATTGTTGCCGCGGCCTCCGGCCGGGTTGTGTATGCGGGCGGTGGACTGATCGGCTACGGTCAGCTTATTATTCTTAAACATAACGACACCTACCTCAGTGCCTACGGGCACAACGCCAAGTTGCTGGTCAAGGAGGGGCACGCCGTTCGCAAGGGCCAGCAGATTGCGACGATGGGGGAGGGGCCGGAACGGAAGCCGCGACTGCATTTCGAAATCAGGCGCAATGGCGAGCCGGTTAACCCGCGACGGTATTTGCCCGCGAGATAATTCGACTTTTACCTGATTCTCCGCATCGTGGTTGCAGCGAGGGGGTATCGGCGAGTGCAAAAAGCGCGATCGCAAAACGGTAAGTCGAAGCATGCAACCGGGAGCAATCCTGTTTCCCGTGGTACTTCACGCACGGTGGGAAACGGCAGCGCAGCTAAGTCCGACACGGTCGCCGTCCGTTCACACGATCCCACACGCCTCTATCTTTCCGAAATAGGCGTCTCGCCGTTGCTGACGGCCGATGAGGAAAAGAAGTTTTCGCGCCTGGCGCAAGGCGGCGACGAGGCAGCCCGGCATCGGATGATCGAGAGCAACCTGCGTCTCGTCGTGAAAATCGCCCGCCGTTATATCAATCGCGGCTTGCCGCTCCTGGACCTGATCGAAGAGGGCAATCTCGGTCTCATCCACGCCGTGGAGAAGTTCGATCCGGAGCGTGGGTTCCGCTTCTCGACTTACGCCACGTGGTGGATTCGCCAGACCATCGAGAGGGCGATCATGAATCAGTCGGGATCGGTAAGGCTGCCGATCCACGTCATCAAGGACATCAATACCTGCCTGCGTGCGGCCCGCAGTATCCGACAGCAGCAGGAGAGGGAACCGACCACCGCGGATATCGCCGGGTATTTGCAGCGCGATGTTGCCGACATCGAGCGCCTGATGGCGCTGCATGAGCGCGTTACGCTGGGGTCGGGCAATGTCGACGAGACCGGCTCCGGTCCCGTGGACCGCCTGCGTGCCAGGCGAGAATCGGAACCGCCCCGCTGCGCGCAAAGGGAGGTCGTCAACGACATCGTCGATCGTTGGGTCTGCGAACTGAATGAAAAGCAGCGCGAAGTCGTGGAGCGTCGTTTCGGCCTGCACGGCTACCGCCGGGAGACGCTCGAACGTATCGGCGAGGAGATCGGCGTGACACGCGAGCGGGTCCGGCAGATCCAGCTGGAGGCACTCAGGAACCTGCGCGCAATGATGGAGAGTAACGGCATCTCCGGAGATGCCATCCTCGATTGAGTCAGATGTAGAAGACCGCGGCCAGGCGGCGGCCTTCGCCAGCCAGAACGTTGAAGGTGCGTGCGGCAGCCGCCGTATTCATGACCTCCAGGCCGATGTTGCGCCTTGCAAACGCGAACGTCAGTTCGCGCGGCGGGAACACCGTGCGATCGCCGGTGCCCAGGATCACGAGTTCGGGTTCATCCTCGAGCAGCATTTCGAAATGTGACAAGCCCAGTTCCTCGAGGGGCGGTGGTGCGAAGTCCTCGACCAGGCCGTCGGGCGTCAGCGCTATCGTCTCGGTATACCTGTTCTCGCCGATCACGATTGCCTTGCCGGACACCCGGCGGATCGTCGTTACCGATGAGATTTCCCGCGTGAACTTCAAAACCCGTTTCCGTTACCATCGTCCGCTCCCGCGTAATCATAGCGAACAGCGAGATCGGACCCAAAAGCGTGCCACTATCTTACGACAGTATGGCTGCCGTCGTACTCCTGCCGCCGCTGCGCGGCCGGCTCGGCGACCACAAGTTGCTGCGCTGGTTGTCGCAGTCGCAGCTCGAGCAAGTGCCGGTGCCGGTAGATCCGCTCGCACAGGTGCTCGGCGCGCTGGGACTGGAACGGCCTGTCGAAGGCCTGGCCGCGCTGCGCATGTGGGGACAGACGGGCGACCGTCCGGGCACCTGGGTCGCTGCTGCGGACCCGGTTTACATGGAGCCACAGCTCGATCGACTCTTGCTGCATGTACTCGGTCCCGGTGATGTGAGCAGGCCGGAGATGCGGCGGCTGTTCGACGGTCTTCAGGAGACCCTCGGCGCCGACGGTGCGTTCGGTTTTGCAAGACTCGGCGGCTGTGGTTATATCCGCTCCGGGCGACCGATGGTCACGGCCCGGGTGCCGACCGTATTGCTGGACAGACAGAGTCCGGAGGGTTCACTGCCGCCGGCGGCCGCGGCCGCGGATACCCTCAAGCTGATTTCGGAGATCGAGATGACGCTGCACGAGCAGCCGGTCAATATGGAGCGCCAGGCGCGCGGGCAGCCGCCGGTTAATTCGCTGTGGATCTGGGGAGGGGGATACGCACCGGCACAGCACGCGGCCCCGGTGCCCCCGCTTTATGCCGACGATCCGTTGTTGCGCGGTTACTGGGTGAGTGTTTCCGGAACCGCTCAGGCATGGCCTGGCACGATCGGTGCGTGTCTCGACGCAACACCCGGCGGTTTCATTGCCGAGATTCCGTCCGAACCGGACGATGGGGCCGCGCTCAATGGTGAATTGCTGGTCCTTCGCGACGCGCTGCGATCGGGGAGGCTGCGCCATGCGGTAGTGATTTCGGCCGACGGACTGCGTGCAACGCTGCGGCGGTCGGACCGTTATCGTGTATGGCGCAGGACGTCAGCCATGCTGGATGGGGCTCCGGCGTGAGCACGAGTCGTCCCATCGTTCCGCGCTCCGCCCCCGATCCGCGGATACTCTCCGGTCTGTCGGAACTGGATCCGATAACAGCGAGACTTTTTGCGGCGCGAGGCGTTTCAGATCCCGGGCAGCTGGACTACGCTCTGTCGCGCCTCGCACCTGTAGGCCTCCTCGAAAACGTCGACGCTGCGGTCGATCTCCTGATAGCGAAGCGTAGCTCAAGGATTACGGTAGTCGGGGACTTCGACGTCGACGGTGCGACGAGTACCGTGCTGCTGCTGCGCTGCCTGCGAGAGTTCGGGTTTGCAGACGTCGGCTATCTTGTGCCGAACCGCTTCGAGTTCGGCTACGGACTGACGCCGGAAATCGTCCGCATCGCAGCCGAACGTTCGCCCGCCTTGCTGGTCACCGTCGACAACGGTATCTCGAGTCTCACGGGCGTAGAAGAGGCGAACAGGCTGGGCATGCCGGTGCTGGTTACGGATCATCACCTGCCCGGCAGCGAGATGCCCGATGCGGCGGTGATCGTGAATCCGAACCTCCCTGGCAGCCGCTTCCCCAGCCGCAACCTTGCCGGCGTGGGTGTGGCTTTCTACCTCATGGCGGCGCTCGGACGCAGGCTCGAGCGCGAGGGACTGAAGGACGCTGCCCGCGTGCCTTCGCGATACCTCGACCTGGTTGCGCTGGGCACCGTTGCAGACGTAGTGCCCCTCGATCACAACAACCGGGTACTTGTCGACCAGGGCCTGCGGCGCATCCGCGCAGGAAAGACGGTAGCGGGCATCGAGGCGCTATTGCGTCAGTCCGGTCGCCAGCTCGCAAGGACGGCCAGTGCCGATCTCGGCTTTGTGGCTGGTCCGAGAATCAACGCCGCCGGGCGCCTCGAGGATATTTCGATCGGCATTGAGTGCCTGCTCACGGACGACATGAACACGGCGCTTCATCACGCGGCAATCCTGGACCGGATCAACGGCGAGCGCCGCGATATCGAGTCGACGATGCGCGAACAGGCATTCGTGTACGTCGACAGGATGGACGCAAGTAATCTGCCGGCGTGCGTCTGTGTCTATGATGAATCCTGGCACCAGGGCGTGGTCGGCCTGATCGCGGCGCGGGTCAGGGAGCGTTGCCATCGTCCGTCGATCGCATTTGCGCGGGAATCGGATGCATTGCTCAAGGGCTCGGCGCGCTCGATACAGGGCGTGCATGCACGCGACCTCCTGGAGGCGGTGCACGCGGTCGATCCCGACGTGATAGTGAAATTCGGCGGCCATGCGATGGCGGCCGGCCTGACGATCGAGGAGAGTCGTTACGAAACGTTCAGGCGCCTTGTTTCCGAGCAGCTCGAACGCCTGTACCCGTCGGCGGATTTCAGCGGCGCGATCCTGAGCGATGGTGTACTGCCGGACCGGGTTCTGAACCTCGATTTTGCGCGCAAGTTGCGCGCGGCCGGGCCGTGGGGCGCGGGCTTTCCCGAACCCGTCTGGAGCGGCGATTTCGAGGTTGTCGACCAGCGCACGGTTGGCGAGAAACATCTGAAGCTGCGGGTGAGGCCGGCGGATGGCGGTAACGCGCTCGACGCAATCGCGTTCAACCAGGCAGGACCTGCCTATCGCGGGACCGTACAGCTTGTGTATCGGCTCGACGTCAACGAGTACCGCGGCTTCGAATCGGCGCAGCTGGTCGTGGAACAAATCGCGCCCATACAGGTGCGCGGCGCATGATAATATCGCGCGTTTTCCGCGCCCCGGAGCGCCCTGGATCAGATCAACATGGAAACCAGTCAGATCAGACAGTCGATAGCGGACCTCACTGAACGCGCGGATGCGTTGAGGAGGTATCTTTGACTACGACCAGAAGGCGGAGCGTCTGACCGAAGTCCAGCGAGAGCTGGAGCAGCCGGACGTATGGGAAAAGCCCGAGCGGGCGCAAGCGCTCGGCCAGGAGCGGGCGAAGCTGGAGCAGATCGTCGTCGGGCTGGACGAGATCACGAACGGGCTGCGGGACGCGAATGAATTACTCGCTCTCGCGATTGATGAAGACGATGCCGCCACGGTGGCCGAAGTCGAGCGCGACCTGAAGGGATTCGGAACGCGCGTCGAGGGGCTCGAATTCCGGCGCATGTTCTCGGGCGAGATGGACGCCAACAGTGCGTACGTCGACATCCAGTCGGGCGCGGGCGGCACCGAGGCACAGGACTGGGCGGAGATGCTCCTCCGCATGTACCTGCGATGGGCGGAGGCGCATGACTTCAAGGCCGAAGTGATCGAGGCATCGGCCGGCGAGGTCGCGGGCGTCAAGAGCGCGACCGTCCACATCGTCGGCGACTACGCCTATGGCTGGTTGCGAACCGAAACCGGCGTGCACCGGCTCGTTCGCAAGTCGCCCTTCGACTCGGGCAATCGCCGCCACACCTCCTTCGCATCCGTGTTCGTGTCTCCCGAGGTTGACGATGACATAGATATTGAAGTGGATCCTTCGGACCTTCGGATCGACGTTTACCGCGCGAGCGGTGCGGGGGGGCAGCACGTCAACCGGACCGAATCCGCGGTGCGAATCACGCATCTGCCCACGAACATCGTCGTGCAGTGCCAGAACGATCGTTCGCAACACAAGAACAAGGCCACGGCGATGAACCAGCTCAAGGCAAAACTCTACGAGCTGGAATTGCAGAAGCGGCGCGCAGAGGCGTCCGCTGTCGAGGAAACCAAGGCCGATGTCGGCTGGGGTAGCCAGATTCGTTCCTACGTACTGGATCAAAGTCGCATCAAGGATTTGCGAACTGGCGTCGAAACCGGTAACACTCAGGCCGTGCTCGATGGCGGCCTGGACAGTTTCATCGAGGCGAGCCTGAAACAAGGACTCTGATACGCGTGGCTGACGAAAAAACACAAGACGAGAACAGGCTTATTGCCGAACGGCGCCAGAAGCTAGGGGCGCTGCGCGAGCGCGGCAATCCGTTCCCCAATGAATTTCATCGCAATGCGCTCGCGGACGAGCTGCACCATATGTACGGCGCGCACGACAATGAAACGCTCGCTGAGGAACATGTCGATGTCGCGGTCGCAGGCCGGATGATGGTGAAACGCGTTATGGGCAAGGCGAGTTTCATCAAGCTCGCCGATCGCTCGGGGCAGATACAGGTTCGCCTCGAACGGGACCGCCTGCCCGAGGGTGTCTACCAGGACTTCAAGAAATGGGACGTCGGCGACATCGTGGGTGCCCGCGGTACGCTGTTCCATACCAAGACCGGCGAGTTGACGGTGATGGCGGACGAGGCACTGCTGCTGACCAAGTCGCTGCGTCCCCTTCCCGAGAAGTGGGCCGGCCTGACCGATCAGGAGACACGCTATCGCCAGCGCTATGTCGATCTGATCATCAACGAGTCGAGTCGCGAGGTCTTCCGCAAGCGCTCACAGATCATCACGTACATGCGCGCGTTCCTCGAGTCGCTCGACTTTCTCGAGGTCGAGACACCGATGATGCAGGTCACGCCGGGCGGCGCAATCGCACGGCCGTTCAAGACGCATCACAATGCGTTGGACATGGCTCTTTACCTGCGCATCGCGCCCGAGCTGAACCTGAAACGACTCGTCGTTGGTGGATTCGAACGCGTTTACGAGATCAATCGTAACTTCCGTAACGAGGGTGTTTCCACACAGCACAATCCCGAGTTCACCATGATGGAGGCGTACCGGGCGTACGCGGACTACAACGACTGGATGGATTCCACCGAGGCGATGTTGCATGGCATGGCGGACGCCGTGAACGGGACGACGATCATCAGCTACCAGGGTGAAGCGTACGATTTCGGCAAACCATTCGCGCGCCTGACGGTCGAGGAGGCGATTGCGAGGCACAACCCCGATTTCGACACGTCAAGAATCCGCGATCGCGATTACCTGGCTGACTGGTGCGAAAAACTCGGCGCGCCGGTCAAGGACGGTTACGGCGCCGGCAAGCTGCAGACGGAAATCTTCGACGAAACCTGCGAGGCGAAGCTGCGTGAACCGACCTTCATCACGCAGTATCCCGCCGAGGTATCGCCGCTGGCGCGCAAGAACGACGACGATCCATTCGTTACGGATCGATTCGAGCTCTTCATTGCCGGCCGCGAGATCGCGAACGGTTTTTCGGAGCTGAATGATCCCGAGGACCAGGCCGAGCGGTTTCGCGCACAGGCCGCGAACCGTGATGCCGGCGACGACGAGGCGATGGCGTTCGATCACGACTACATCCGGGCGCTCGAATACGGCATGCCGCCGACGGCCGGCATCGGCGTCGGCATCGACCGGCTGGTCATGCTATTTACCGATTCGCCTTCGATTCGCGACGTACTGCTGTTCCCGCACATGCGGCCTGAAGTCTTCGAATAATTTTTCCTGGAGTGCCGATCACAGGCGCACCGCGCCATTTCTCTCCCTCATGGCTCGCCGCGCCTGGCGCGGCTGCGCTTTACTTCGGTCGAGAAACACCCCGGTGCCGCGAAAGATGGTCTTGCTACAGGAGTCAGCCGAAGAAGAGGGTGCCGACCCCGAACAGCATGGCCCAGATGGCGAGGCTGAAGATCAGGCCGCTGCGCAGACCCCGGATGACATCCCCGTCGGGTACGTGAGCAGGCGCGGCACTGGAAGGGCTGTTCGGTGCCGGAGCCTTGTCCCCGGCGGCAAACCCGTATTTTCCCCCGCGACCGGGTCCGTCAGCCCGAAAGTTGTCCATAGAGCGCCCCCTACTGCGAGCTGACCTTAGCAATGAGGCGCAGCTCATTAATTTTTAAACATTTTAGCTACGCACCGGGATCAAAATCAAGTTATGTCAAAGAACACGCCGGCCGGGCAGGGATGCTGCCGCAATTTCGATCCGCCGGTGGTTACGGGGCTATAGGTAGTCGAGCGGAATATGCCGCAGCTTTACACCATTGACCGAGAGCGCGCTTTCGGCCTTCTCCGACGGTATGACCGCCAGCAGGTCGGTGCCGATCGCGTTTACTACCTCACCGACGTCGCGTTCGCCGTCGGCGATCTTGTCTCCGGGTGACAGCGCCTGCGCGGATTCGAACCGGTGCGTGCGGCGCTTTGTCGCTCCACGGTAGTGGGTCCGTGCGACGATTTCCTGCCCCGGGTAGCAGCCCTTGTCGAAGCTGACGGCGCCCAGCAGATCGAGATTCAGCATGTGCGGCGTGAATTCCTCGGACTGCGCACGCCAGACTTCCGCCCGGCCCGCCCGCAGGTTGTTGAGCAGCCAGTCCTCTGTCGTGCCCGATATGCCCAGATCGTCGGCCGTTGCGGGCGCGGATTCCAGATCGACTCTCGATCGAAAGCGGAACATCGTTAGCCGCTTCAGAACGGATTCTGCGAGTTCCGCCGGCAGTACCATTTGGTAACCCGTGTCGCTCTGCTTGAGACGCATGATGCAGATCACGCGGCCCTTGGGATTGCACCACGCGGACAGGAGTTGCGCCTGTTCCTGCAGTAACCGCAGGTCGTTGGTCAGCTGTGCCTGCAGGAAGTCGAACGCGTCCGCACCGGACGCGAGGATGCTCGAATAGGGGAATGTAGCCATAGGAGACCGATTGTAACGACTTGTATGCAATTTACATCGGCTTATGCAGGTGCGGATTTGTCTGGCATACTTCGCCCATGAACGAGACCGACCCGTCTGCCAACGATGAAATGACCGGGTCCGTGCCCGAGGAAACTGCCGACAAAGAGAATACTCCCGAGGCCCGGCCGCGGGAGATCGGTGGTCGCAAAGGCCCGGACCCGACGCGCTACGGCGACTGGGAGAAGGACGGTCGTTGCATTGATTTCTGAATAACAAGAAGCTACGCGAATGAGTAACTCCGGCAGACCCCTGTCGCCGCACCTGTCGATCTACCGCTGGCCGATCACCATGGTGCTCTCGATTTTGCACCGCGCGACCGGCGTCGCAATGTCCGTCGGCCTCGTCGTGCTGGCCGCATGGCTGATGCAGACCGCCGCGGGGCCCGAAGCCTACCTGAGATTCACATCGACCCTATCTACCTTCGTCGGCATGCTGTTCCTGGTGGGATGGAGCTTCGCTTTCTTCTTTCACGCTGCGAACGGCGTGCGTCATCTCGTGTGGGATACCGGGCGTGGCTTCGACAAACGGGACGCCGATCGATCGGCATGGATCGTGGTCGGATTTGCGGCGATAGCCACCGCGGTCTTTTGGTGGGTAGCGGCATGAGCCTCAAGACTCCACTCGGCCGAGTGCTCGGCCTGGGAAGCGCGAAAGAGGGAACCGATCACTGGTGGGGACAGCGCGTCTCCGCCATCGCGCTGGTCCTTCTCGGTAGCTGGTTCGTCTATTCATTGCTGCGGCTGGACAGCCTCACATACCTGGATGTCATTCGATTCATCGGCATGCCGCTGAACGCGGTCTTGCTGTCGCTGCTTTCGTTGACGCTCGCCTATCATTCCTACCTTGGCGTGCAGGTCGTCATCGAAGACTACGTGCACGCGCCGGGGACCAAAGTCGTATCGCTGTTGCTGTCGCGTTTTGCGCATATCTTTGTCGCGATCGCGGCCGTATACGCGATCCTCGTTATCGGAATCGGGTCATGAGCGATTACGAATTTATCGACCATAGTTATGACGTCGTCGTCATCGGCGCCGGCGGCGCCGGCCTGCGGGCGACATTCGGCCTCGCCAATGCCGGCTTCAAGACAGCCTGTGTCACCAAGGTCTTCCCGACGCGCAGCCACACGGTAGCGGCGCAGGGCGGCATCAGCGCCGCGCTCGGCAACATGGGCGAGGACGACTGGCGTTGGCACATGTACGACACGATCAAGGGTTCCGACTGGCTCGGCGACCAGGACGCAATCGAATACATGTGCAAGGAAGCGCCGGACGCGATCATCGAGCTCGAGCATTACGGGGTGCCTTTTTCGCGCACCGAAGATGGCCGCATCTACCAGCGCCCGTTCGGCGGCATGACGACGCACTACGGCGAGGGCACGGCGCAGCGAACCTGTGCGGCGGCTGACCGCACCGGGCATGCGATGTTGCACACTCTGTACCAGCAGTCGCTCAAGCACGATGCGGAGTTCTACATCGAGTATTTCGCCGTCGACCTGATCATGGAGGACGGGGTCTGCCGCGGCGTGGTAGCGATCGACCTCGCCACCGGCCGGCTGCACCGTTTCCGGTCACACCAGGTCATCCTGGCAACCGGCGGTTATGGCAGAGCCTATTTCTCCTGCACGTCGGCCCACACGTGCACGGGTGACGGCAGCGCGATGGTCATCCGCGCCGGACTGCCGGTGCAGGACATGGAGTTCGTGCAGTTCCACCCGACGGGGATCTATGGCGCTGGTTGCCTGATCACCGAGGGCGTGCGCGGCGAAGGCGGCTACCTGACCAACTCGGACGGCGAGCGCTTTATGGAGCGCTATGCCCCGAACGCCAAGGATCTTGCGTCGCGCGATGTTGTCAGCCGCTCGATGACCGTGGAAATTCGCGAAGGCCGCGGCGTCGGAAAGGAGCAGGATCACATCCACCTGCACCTCGAGCACCTCGGGCCCGAGGTCATCGAGGAACGCCTGCCGGGCATCGCTGAATCGGCGCGCATCTTCGCCGGCGTTGACGTGACGAAAGAGCCGATCCCGGTTCTGCCGACGGTGCACTACAACATGGGCGGCATCCCGGCCAACTTCCATGGCCAGGTTCTCACCAGGAAGGACGGCGATCCCGAGACGATTGTGCCGGGCCTGATGGCCGTCGGAGAGGCGGCCTGCGTGTCCGTCCACGGCGCAAACCGCCTGGGTTCGAACTCGTTGCTCGACCTCGTCGTGTTCGGCCGCGCGGCGGCGCACTTCTGCAAGGAATCGATGATGCCGGATGCGCGCCACAAACCGCTGGCGCCGGACGCCGGGCAGAACAGCGTCGAACGCATCGACAGGTTGCGCAATGCTGACGGCAGCCGGTCTACGGCCGAGATCCGCCTCGAGATGCAGAAGGTCATGCAGAACCACGCGGCGGTATTCCGCACCGGTGAGTCGCTGGCAGAGGGTGTCGAGCTCCTCCGGAAGACGTTCGCGTCATTCTCGGATGTCCGGGTTTCCGACCGCTCATTGATCTGGAACACGGATCTCGTCGAGACAATGGAACTCGAGAACCTGCTGCTCAATGCAGCGGCAACCATCGAATCTGCCGCCAATCGCCTCGAGAGTCGAGGCGCGCAGGCGCGTGAGGACTATCCGGAACGCGATGACGAAAACTGGATGAAACACACCCTTGCATGGGTGAGCGACAAGGGCGAGGTAAGTTTCGATTACCGCCCGGTTCACCAGGATACGCTGACCGACGAAGTCGAGGCAGTGCCGCCCAAGGCACGCGTGTACTAGGAGTAGGAGATCCCCTTGGCCGAGTTCAGACTGCCACCCAATTCGAGAATCAGGAAGGGCAAGCACTTTCCGGCGCCGGCCGGCGCCGGCGCCATAAAGCGCTTCGCCGTCTATCGCTACGATCCGGACAGCGGCCAGAACCCGCGCATCGATACCTACGAAGTCGATCTCGACAGCTGCGGACCCATGGTGCTCGACGCCCTGATCAAGATAAAGAACGAGATTGATCCGACGCTGACATTTCGGCGCTCCTGTCGCGAGGGCATTTGCGGCTCCTGCGCCATGAACATCGACGGCGGCAATACGCTGGCGTGTACGCGGGCGATCGACGGCGTGAAGGGCGACGTTAGAATCTATCCTCTGCCGCACATGCCGGTCGTAAAGGACCTGGTGCCGGACCTCACCAATTTCTATGCGCAGTACGCCTCGATCAAGCCCTGGCTGCAGACGCGTACGCCGCCGCCCCCGGATCGCGAGCGGTTACAGAGCAAGGAAGACCAGGAACTCATCAACGAGCCGGCGGCCTGCATACTCTGTGCCTGCTGCTCGACGAGTTGCCCGAGCTACTGGTGGAACAGTGATCGCTATCTCGGGCCGGCTGCGCTGCTGGCCGCATACCGTTGGCTCGTCGACAGCCGTGACGAGGCGACCGGCGAGCGCCTCGACCAGCTCGAGGATCCGTTTCGTCTGTATCGCTGCCACACGATCATGAACTGCACACAGACTTGCCCGAAGGAATTGAATCCGGCAAAAGCCATTGCCGAGACCAAGAAGATGCTCGCGGAGCGGCGGCATTAACAAGGCGCGGCTGCGCTGGCAGTGCCGGCGGGGCATGAAGGAGCTCGATCAGCTGCTGACGAGCTATCTCGACGACGGCTACGATGCGGCTCCTGAGGACGATAAAGCCTCGTTTTGTGCGCTTTTGGAGCTTTCCGACCCGGAACTCGTAGGGTATCTGTTGCAACACAGGGAGCCCGGGTCGGAGATCATTGCACGCGGCATCGACATCATACTCGGCCGAGATCGCGCCTGATCCGCGATTGCGCCGCCTCGTGCTGCTGGTCGGTGCAGTGCTGTGCCTGGCCGGTCTCGGTTTCGTGCCCTTGCTGCCCGTTTCCGTCGAGCTGAAGGCTGTGCTTGCCGCGGCATGGCTCGGCCTGTGTGGCTATGAGTGGCACGCACTGTTGCGGGGTTATGCCCGCAGCGGCAGCCTGCGCATCGCCGCAGGCGGTCACGTCGAGCGCCAACGCCGCGACGGTTCCTGGCAGCCGGCCAGGCTGTGCGCGGGGAGTATGGTTCTGCCGCGCTTCGCGTGGCTGCGTATCGATTCCCCGGATATGCGACCCTATGCGGAACCCGTCTGCGGCGATTGTGGCAAAAGCGAGGACTGGCGCCGCCTCCAGGTGATCTGGCGGCACATTGGAGCTGTCTGACGAAGCTGCTACCATGCCGAAGCTGTGGAATCGACGAGCGACAATCGCCGGTGGCAGCGGACCGGCATCACATATTCAAATAAATTCGCAATATGACCGCTGAAATATCAGAACTTTTGAGGGCCCTGCCGGTCTATCCGGACATCGAACAGCTACGCCCCGAGACCCACAGGACGCGACCGAATGTCGAGTGAATCGACGGACGCCAAACTGGTCAAACGGGTCCAGAAAGGCGACAAAGGCGCGTTCGACCTGCTGGTCCTCAAGTACCAGCACAAGATTGTAAACCTGGTGATGCGGTATGTGCGTGACCCGGAGCAGGCGCTGGACATAACCCAGGAGGCTTTTATAAAGGCCTACCGGGCTCTGCCGCGGTTTCGCGGCGACAGCGCGTTTTATACCTGGCTGTACCGGATTGCAGTAAATACCGCCAAAAATCACCTGGCAGCGCAGCGTCGGCGGCCGATGGACGTCGAGCTGGATCTGCAGGATCCGGAGCAGTACGACCTGCACGCGCGCCTGAAGGAGACGGACACTCCGGAAGGTGTCACGCAGAGCCAGGAGCTGCAGCGGGCGGTAGAAAAGGCTATCGCAGCGCTTCCGGATGATCTGCGGACTGCGATCATCCTGCGAGAACTGGATGGTATGAGTTATGAAGAAATCGCACAGACGATGGAGTGTCCCGTCGGAACCGTGCGGTCGAGAATATTCAGGGCGCGCGACGCCATTAGCAAGAAAGTCGGTGCGCTGATACGTTAATGCGAGGGGCTTTGTCCCGGCGGGTGAAAAATGAATGAAGCAATAAGAATGCAGGTTTCGGCCTTCGTCGACGGAGAACTGCCGGATAACGAGGCAGATCTGCTGGTACGACGCCTGAGCCAGGATGCCGACCTGCGCCAGCAGGTTTCGGAATACCTGGCGATCGGCCGCGTCATGCGAGGTGAATACACCGTGCAGGGCGGCAATGCTCTGCGTGAGCGAGTCGCGGCGGAGCTCGAGGAGAGGCCGCTGCAGGAACCTGCGGATACAGTGGTTGCCAAACAGCCGTCGCGGTATGTTCGCCCGGTCGCGGGTGCTGCAATCGCCGCGACCGTCGCGCTTGCCGCAATTTTCGGCCTCGGCCAGGTTGCAGACGTTGACAACGCGATGCCGGAAACGGCTATCGTTGCCGACGAGACCGTGTCGGAAACGGTCCCGACTATGAATGATGACGACCTGCACCAGTACGTAATTCTGCACGGCTATGATTCCAACAGTTTCTCGACACGTGTGACATCGCTGCAGATCCGGGCAGATGAACTCTCCGGGGAGGCTGCCGCCGAGGACCCGGAGGCAGAAGATGAGGTTGAAGTGACCGAGCCGGTGACCAGTCAGCCCTGATGCTCACTCATATGCACACAAACAAAGCCGCAGCATGCCTGGTGTTCTGCGGCTTTTTCACTGCTTCGCAGGTTCTCGCCGACGCTGCGGCGACACCGCAGGACTGGATCGATCGCATGGGAAACGCGGTCCAGGCCACCAGTTACGAAGGCACGGTCGTCCGCGTGCGCGAGGGCAAAGTCGAAACTTTCAAAGTCGTGCACACGATGACGGACGGCATCGTCCGGGAGAAGGTCATCATCCAGGACGGCAACGGACTCGAAATCATCCGCAACGGCAACGAGGTGCACTGCATTCTGCCGGACCGGGAGTCGGTGCTGGTCGAGGAGTGGAACAACCAGAGCACGCTGTTTTCGACGTTACCTTCGAGCGACATACGTTTCGGCAGCGAATACGACGTACTCATCAAGGACTTCGAACGCGTCGCCGGCCGGAAGGCAGCGATGCTTGCAATCCTGCCGCATGACAATTACCGCTATGGATACCGCATCTGGCTCGATACGGAAACCGGGTTTCCGCTGCAGACCCAGTTGATCGGCGAAGACAACAATCCGCTCGAGCATGTCAAGTTC
>Ga0224513_10000415_pt1 | contig 15739 bp, 30 predicted proteins | sample SF_May12_sed_USG_5_FD_169109 | JGI IMG/M metagenome (GOLD analysis project Ga0224513, IMG submission 169109) | Sediment microbial communities from San Francisco Bay, California, United States - SF_May12_sed_USGS_21 | ecosystem: Environmental > Aquatic > Marine > Sediment | place: USA... | reverse complement strand
GAACGATATGACCCAGGGCATAATATAAGAGTTTTCATCAATTTTTACCAATAGAATATTTGGGGCAAAGCTCCCACGACTCCTTTTCGGCAAACGACAGAATTTTGATTTGTTTCATGGGAGACCGGAGCGTTGGAACCTGCCCGACAATATCGAGCAGCCCCCAATCACTCAGAAGAATCGTAATAGTATTACGACGAGCAACATCCATTTCATCCAAGGTCGAACGTTTACCGTCCAGAAGAAACAACTCTTTGAAATGTAGGATGTAATATTTACCGCGCTTGTGGAGAATGTGGCATGATTGGAACAGCTTTTTGTCCTTGCGTGATGGGACGCCAATCCGACTCAAAGTCTCCATCACCTTCAAAAAATCATCTGGTTCATTCAAAGTCACCTCCAACATTTTAGAGGTGTCCCAGTCGTATAGATCATTCGTACTCATAATGTACCCTTTTATTATTATTATTATTAATCACTCAAGGGTACTTATAATTCGGTAAAACTCAGGCACCGCCCTCATTCATAGACGAAAGCATCGCTTCAATCTGTTCAGCATCGAACAAATCTTCCACTTGTAAAGCCTTCGCGCGGCTGTAGTCGAAGTAGCGCATAATCACATCAACCTTTTCAGAAATGACAGATTTATCCCATTTACTGAACCGCTTACGCTTACGAATTACACCACGAAGGAAATCATATTGCATCCTATTGTCCATATTATGGAAGCGATTCATTTCGTTCGCAAAATGGATGGTATCCCTGAAATATGACAGGCTTCGATTGACAATAAACGAATTGTATGCCTTTTCATCTTCATCATCGAGCATGATATCCTGTTTGGTCTCGTTGATGGATTTCACATAATCAAATGGGTTCATTTTTAATCATGACCTTTCTTCTCCAACTTGTTGTTATGAGCATACATGTCTGGTGGATCAGTGTCAAGACCCAAAAACTCCCAAAGGCGACTTGGAGTATCACCGCCTACAATATTCACCTCAAGCAGGTCATTCCTACCGTAGAAATATTGATCAACCAAAGCGTGATGGCGATCATATGCCAAAGACGCCTCAAACTCGGTCGGAAAAGCCGACCCATACATTTTCTCTCTAATTTCAATCTGACCCTTGGATTGTGGCCAGTTTCTCTTGCGTTCGAGATAGGGAACAATCGATTCCAACCATTCATATTTGTCCCGCATGGTCAATACGAATTTTGAGTTGGGGAATCGTTTATCCAAATCCATGAAATGAAGGGCTACCGGAATATCGGTAGCACCTCCATAGTCACCTTGGAACAGTACATCAGTCCGTGGATAGTGGATCATATTAATACCCCCACCATCCCTCAATGTGTCGTTAAGCGAAGTCGTGCCCGTTCGAGAAAGACCAATGCCAAAGATTTTATCCATCGACACTATTTTCGGTGTCCACCAAATCCCCCAAAAGAAGCAGCAGAATTACCGCGCCGAGTGGGATGGTGAGAACGCCCCAAACCGTCCATGCGACTGCATTGCGCTTTCGATTAGTGGCCATTGAGTGGATGAGCCATCCAAATGCTGACCAGATAAAGATAGTGATAAGAATTTCTGCGTCCATTATATAATACTCCTATAAGATTTTCAATTATTCATTATACCACAATGATTGGAAGTTGTAAACAGCTATCAATCATTATTTCACCTATTCTCCAGCAGATTCCTTTGCTATTGCATCACGTGGATCAATAAACTCAACCTGAATATCAGTTTTCTGAGATTTTTCACCGAACGGGATGTTTGTATTTTTGTTGGACGTGATCTTCACTCGCATACCGTCCCTTTTATTTTTGTTGGCCTGATCGACCTTTTTTTTATTTTCCTTCGTGTATGGAATTTCATACGCACGCGGAAGCATATCCAAGTTCGAATGGAACATGCTCTCGAAGATCGTTTCGGATGTTTTTGAGTCGGTAAGCCACACAAAAAGACGGCCAGGTTCCTGACCATTTGGCGGAACACTGTACCCAGAGATAAATTCGGCATCTTCAAAGCTGGACGAGTGTGCAGGGAATCCGCGATATTCAGTTAGTGAAAAGAATGAAAGGTTCGCGCAAAGTAGTAACACAACCCCCATGGCTATTGACCACCTGTTGTTTATCACGAATGCAAAATAGAAAGTGAACAGCGCGAACGCCACAAAAAATACAATTAGAAAAATATCAATGTAGATCATATCATAATCCTGTCGTCGGGGTTGGTTTGCGTTTCATTCCGATCAACGATTCATATGAATCATCTTTGATGTGATACATCGATCCCTCGTCGGAGAGTTCGAAGCGAAGAACGGTTTTTTCTTCCCAAATTCTTTGCATCTTGAAGACTTTACGAGTTATCATGGTGTATTTGGGATTCAGTTTTATCAGCTTTACTATAACCGGAATATCAATCGGCGTTCCGATTTTATTGCCACGCGGCATACCTTTGCACCCGTACACGTGTATATTACCTAAATATTCGCCGTCAAATTTTGAGCGCAACGTCCAGATTTCAGAATTTCCCTTGTGGAGAATCGGCTTTCCATTATGCCAAACCGTGTCGGTTTCATTACCCATATCGTCGCGTTCGATGTGCATGTATTTGGTGTTTTTCTGTCTGAACGATACTTTTTTGCCATCAGGCCCGCGCACCCACAGGTCAACGTCGCAGTCAATTTCGTCTGGCCAATCGATCTCAATCAAATACTGTGCGACTTTTTCGATGTCACCCTTTTTAGCAATAGGATTGATTAGTAAAAATAACAATCCAGTGATCACACAAAAGGCCAGAATCTTGGCAAAGAGGAGGTCAGAAAATACCCCCTCTGGAAGCGACTCCTTATGATTTTGCATTTTTGAAAATCCGATCTAGCAGCACCAATTGGGTAGCGAGTAGAATGCTACAGATCAAACCAACGATGGTTGTAATGAGAGCTGTCCCAAGCGCGGAAAACATCAACTTGATCATGCCCATAATTGCCGATTGATTGCCCACATCAATAGACAGTTGGCTGAGACCATCGACCGCAACCATCAAGCCGATTACCGTACCCAAAAGCCCAAGCTGCGTTAGACGACCCGAAATGTAATATTGAGTGTCAAAGCGCCTAGTGTTGGATTTTGACCAATCGAATTCGGTGAACGGCATGGTAACCAAGCAACCCACATAGAGGGCGATGATTAGAACTGAAATGTATGTGAAATCATGTGATACAACCCACCCAAATACTCCAGCGTAGACGAGCCAAATGGCTGCACAGATATTGGTCGCTATCATGGTGTACCATACGGCCCAAACCTTATTGGTGTTATGAATCATTATTCCGTCTCCGCTGTTGGTTGATTTATTTCAGAATACAACACGGCCATTTGTGCTGATGTGTACGTCATAGATGTCAGGTATTCAGTTGAAATATTATGCTCCAGAACCTCTCGCATACTCATATCGAGATTGACAACCAGAGGCAGAAGTTCAACCGTTTTCTTGATAACTAGGAATTTATCCTCTGAGGTTGATACCATTACATAGCCAGAAAATGTTGGGCTGAATCCCATGGTCATGAGATAATGAAGAGCAACTTGGCCAGTGTAGTGACCGCCGACAAAAATTTCTGCGCGAGTATATACGTGGTCGGGCGATGTTTTCGTATGATCATAATACGGGCGATGGAACGCGACCATACCGTTTATTACAATATCTTCGGAGGCGATTGCTGCAAATGCACACGCGCTTATACAAACGGCTTTGGACGGGATGATAACCTTAACACCCATATCTCGAATAATCCTACCTGTTGATATTCCCTCATCGAATAGTCCTCCAGGAGAATTCATAATCATTCTACGTTCAGAATTTTCTGTTAGAAATAGGTTGAGGCGAGTGGAGGTTCCAGTGCTAAAATCACCATCGAAAAGTATGGTTTTTTCGCCTTCCCACTGAATAAACTTCAATTCTTCCGCGTATAATGACGCCACATTAATGGTTAAGGCGGCAATAGTGATAATGATTATCTTTATAATCTGGTTCATGTGCTATTTTCCTTCGGTTACCTCTTTTACTTATACATATGGAACTCTGGTATGGTACACTTTTTGAAACAGTTTGTAAACCCCAAAACGTAATTAGCCACAATTTATGGGTATAAATAGACGTGAAGGAGAAGCTTATATGCCATCAATTAATAACCTAACTAGCAACATCAATTTGCTACAGCCCACCGGTTTCAAATTAGTAGCCGACCGTAGACGACTGTCCAATATTGCATTTTTCTGCCAAAACGTTAGCCATCCGTCAATCATGAGTAGCGAAATTCAACAGGGGTACAGGGGATATATCAACGTGCCCGCAGTTGGCGAGTCTATAGATTATGGCACTCTCACTGTGAATATGTTGGTGGACGAGGATATGGCGGCGTATCTTGAGGTGGTGAATTGGATTAAATTGTATTTGGATAACGAGAACACGGACGATCCTCTGGATGTGGAATCTCATTATTCCGATCTCCACCTATCAATCCTGAATTCCAAGAACAACACCACCAAAGAAATCCAATATATCGACGCGTTCCCGACTGACGTTGGTGAATTGATGATGGAAGCGGCGCAGGATGGTGCACAACCAATTACTGTGCCCATCACATTTAAATTTACAAGCTTTACTATTCGCTAATAATATGGTATAATGCATTGTAATTAAAGGAGAATTTTATAATGGATGTTGTTGATCTATCTACTCTAGCACCCGCTCAATGGGTTCAGCATATACTGAAAATGTGGGTCAAAGATTCAGTTATCGATGATTCAGAATTGGATATCGACGGAATACGATGCGCAAAGCTTCACGCTAAATATTTGGGGGTACACTCCCACGCTAAACGAATGGTGCATAAATCCAAAATGAGACAAAAGAAACTACTACTGGATAAATGGGAGTGGTATAACGGGAAAATGCATAAAAGTCGTATCGATGAGTTGGGTTGGGTATACGATCCTCTGGATGGCAAAAAGGTACTCAAGGGGGATATGAATCGTTACTATGACGCCGACCCCGACATTCAGGAATCCGAAAACGTGCTGGAGGAATGGAAACTTATCGAGTCAACGGTACGTGAAATTATTGACACCATTCGCTGGCGTCACCAAACAATCAAAAACATGATCGAATTCAAAAAATTTAGGGCGGGCGTATAATGATGAAACTGGAAGATTTGGAAAGTCGCATCGAGGAATTGATTATCCGCCGACGCGATAAAATAGGCATCTACACTGAAAATGCGCGAGAGTTATTTGTGTGGAAATTGGAGTATAATGATTATTGGAAAAATGTGCCGAAAAGTGAGCGGCCATCTGATTTGGTCGATAACAATGGTGCTTTTTATAAAAAGCGTTGGGCAACCATGGGTGGATTTGGGGCGTTAGTTCGATAATGTCACAGGTTGAGGTTACGCAGATAGACAATTGCGATATGCTGATTCATTGTGAGCCGAATATCGCAACTGAGCTACACCAGCATTTCAGCTATAGGGTTGAGGGCTACAGATATGTTCCGGCTTATCAATCGGGTCAATGGGATGGCTTCATTCGGATATTCAAGATCGGGGAGCGCAAGTTGCCCGTTGGATTGTATCAGCGGTTGGTTGAGTTCTGTGAACAGCGTGGATATAGAGTAGTAATAAACCGTCATGAGGATGTCCCTACGCCAATCGACAAGATCGATCTGACGCGAGATCAGTTGATGGAGTTTGTGAAATCCTTGAATTTACACGCGGGCGGATCGCCTATCACTCCATATGATTATCAGATTGATGGTGTGCTTGAGGGTATTCGCTCGCGCCGTCAGGTTTTAATCTCACCTACAGGGTCAGGTAAATCGTTAGTATTTTACATCATGACTCGATGGTGCATGGAGTATCTGGAGGCTGGGAAAATTTTAATGATCGTACCAACCACCAGCTTGGTCAAACAGTTGTATTCAGATTTTAATGACTACTCATCTGACGACCCCTATTTTGACGTTAACGAGGATGTGCACCAGATCATGGGTGGTACTGATAAAAACGCTGAGCAACGGATATACATTTCAACATGGCAGTCAATCTACAAACAGCCACAGGCTTATTTTCGTCAATTCCATGCCATATTCGGTGATGAGTGCCACGGATTTGCAGCCAAGTCCCTGTCCAGCATCATGAACAAATCCAGAAACGCTGGATTGCGTTTTGGTGCCACCGGTACACTGAACGGAACCAAATGTCACCAGATGGTTCTGGAAGGCCTTTTCGGTACTACTTTTAATGTGACCACTACAAAAAAGTTGCAGGACGCCAACACTCTGGCTCAACTGGAAATCAAAATGTGTGAGTTCATTCATCCAGATCATACGCGTGCGGGCGTGAGCAATTCGACATATCAGCAGGAGGTCAGCACTATTATTCAATGTGAGGCCCGCAATAATGCCATTGCCAATCTGGCCTCTAATTGTGAGGGCAACACGCTTGTACTATTCCAGTTTGTGGAAAAACAGGGTAAACCTTTACGTGATCTGATCAGAGATTTGGTGGGTGACAGTCGTAAAGTTTATTATGTAGCTGGATCGGTCAAGGCAGGAGACCGTGAAAAAATCAGGAAGATCGTGGAGAACCAACGCAATGCAATTATTGTGGCTTCGATGGGAACGTTCTCGACAGGGATCAATATCAAAGAATTGCACAATCTGATATTCGCATCACCATCCAAATCACAAATCAGGGTACTTCAGTCAATTGGACGTATTCTGAGGCTATCGAAAGATCGATCTGTAATGACTCTATATGACCTATCTGACAACTATAAATACAAGGGTAGGGATAATTATGCGATGAAACATGCAAAGGAACGTTTGAAGATTTATAAAGAACAGCAATTCGACACTACATTACATTCAATAGGTTTAAATTATGGAGAGTAACATGCTATATCTAGTTCTAAAAAATGGTGATCAGCTAATCTGTGAAGACAGGGGATATTCAGATTATGATGTCTTGAAAGGTAAAATACATATATCATCACCTCTCTTGGTACATCAAATGCAAATGCAGAATCAGGATACGGGTGATCTGTCTGTTAAGATTGTATTTGACCAATTCATGATTGGTATGTTGGATGATGATCAAGTCGTATCTTTGTCTAAAAATGAGATCATTGCTGAAAGCTCAAACATATCTGAAGATTTGATCAGTGGATATCAATATTCTCTGAGCATGTTTAAACGTGAAAGAGATGAATTCCAATCAATGTTGAATCAAGCATCTGACATGAATCCAGACAGCGAAAGCAAGGTAGTACCATTCTCAGTGGTTCCGAACACTACAGAGCATTGATTCGGAGGAGGGAATCCAACCCCCGGAAGTGTTCCTTTATTATACAGCAATTTTCAGATTTGTCAAGCTAATTCTGAAAAAAAATGAAAGAAAATATTATGACCAAAGAATCAAATCATTACATCGATAAGGCCGAATTCGCAGAAGCGGTGGTTGATTATGTCGAGCGCCACAATGCTGCTCTGGAAGAGGGTAAAAGCGGTGATGATCTTCCAGTAGTCTCTGAGTATATCGGATGGTGCTTTCTGAAAATTGCTCAAGGCACCGCCCGACGAGACAATTTCAGAGGTTACACATTTGTCGAGGAGATGGAATCCGATGCAGTGGACAATTGTCTCAAAGCCATTAAAAATTATAGAGTGGACGCTGAAACTCAATCAGGTAAACCAAACCCATTCGGATATTTCGGACGCATTACATGGTTCGCATTTTTACGCAGAATTGCAAAAGAGAAGAAACGCGAAAACCTTCGTAACGCATATATCTCAATGTCTTCAGCAGATAATTTCGTCACAAGCGGAGATGCGTACCAGACAGAATCTTTAATTGGGCAGTTGAAAAATAAAATAGATCGTGTTAGAATACGCGATGTAGAGATTAAGCAGTTGGGTACAAAATTGAAAGTTGAGGAACGAAGACGTAAAGTTAAGCATCCTAAAAGTATCAACGATTCTGATCTGACTGATTTTATGGCATAGGAGAAATACGTGAAAATAGCTGTGATAAATGATACCCACGCGGGCATCAGAAATAGTAATGACGATTTCATAGCCTACTCGAAATGTTTTTATGATGAACTGTTCGACGAGATGGATGCACGCGGGATTCATCACATCCTTCATTTGGGTGATATCTTTGATAGCCGTAAAGCAATCAACGTGAAAGCGATGAATCACCTTCGCAAGGATTTTTTAGAACCCGCTGATAAACGTGGTTATACGATGGATTTGGTGTTGGGTAACCATGACGTTTTTTACAAAAACACGAACAGGCTGAACGCGGTCGAAGAGATCATCACCCCTTACAAGTTCGTGAATATTGTATCGACCCCGATGGACGTCGATTACGATGGGCTAAAGGTTGCCCTGATTCCATGGATTACTGACGATAATCTAGAGGGTACGATGAAATTCGTAGGCCAGACCAATGCCGATTGGGTTGCTGGCCATTTCGAGTTTACGGGATTTGAAATGTCACCCGGCCACTTGGCCACTCATGGTATGGACCCCAAACCGTTCGAGCGATTTGATAAGGTTTTGTCGGGTCACTATCATACAAAAAGCAGTAAAGAAAATGTCTACTATCTGGGGTCTCAAATGGAGTTCACATGGATCGATAGTCATGATCCGAAATACTGGCACGTGATTGATACTGAAAATTCAACGTTAGAGCCTGTCAGAAACAAATACGACACGTTACATATATCGTTTACGTATGATGCTGGAGAGGTCACCACACCTGAAGGCTATGCGTTCGATGAAGAAATGCTCGAAAGCCGGTACGTCAAGATCAATGTTATGAACCGTGGTTCAGATGGTGAGTTTGATAAATTCATTGAGAAAGTTGAGGGTCATGATATTCTAGGGAAGCTGATCATTAACGAATCCTTCAGGGAATATCGGGGTGAGGCGGTCGAGGACAGTGACGTTATTGTTGCTGAGACTCCAATGCTACTAAAGTCGTATATTGATGCAGCAGAGAGTGATCTGGACAAAGACAAACTCAATAAAATTATGTATATGGCCTATATTGAGGCTCAAAATATGGAGAGTGGTGAATGATTAAATTTGGTATGTTACGATTCAAGAACATCAATTCTGTTGGTGATAACTGGATCGAAATTGATATGGCTGCAACGAGTCGCACATTAATCATTGGGCATAATGGATCAGGCAAATCGACAATGCTTGATGCTCTATCCTATGTCCTGTTCGGAAAACCGCATAGAGAGTTCAAATTGGCTCAGTTGATCAACACCATTAACAATAAAGGGTTGTTGGTTGAGATTGAATTTACTATCGGTACAAACGAATACAAGATCGTTCGGGGGATGAAACCGTCTAAGTTTGAAATCTGGAAAAATGGTGAGATGTTTGATAAGGAATCGCACAGCCGTCTACAGCAGGCTCGCTTGGAAAAGGACATCTTGATGATGAATCATAAATCATTTCATCAGGTGGTTGTTCTGGGATCGTCAAATTTCATTCCATTCATGAAACTGAAATCGTTGGCTCGTCGTGAGGTCATTGAAGACCTGTTGGATATCAACATTTTCAGTAAAATGAACATCGTCATGAAAGCCAAGCAAAAGCATATCAAATCCCGTCTGGCCGAGGCGGTGCACGCACTTTCACTCAAACAGGTGGAGATCAATGCCAAGCGGCAGTTGATTGATGAATTAAATACGTCACACGACGACGAGATTGCCCTTAAAAAGGCTTCTATCGATGAGTTGTCCACCGCCAAGGCAGAGATCGAAACGACGCTTAAAACGGCTCCTATGGACAAATACAGGGAGATGAATGAGCAGATACGGGTTAAACTTTCCAGCATTGACGATGAGGTATCGATTACCACTCGCGAAAAATATCAGGCAACACATAAAGTGGACGGCGATAAAAAGGTGGTCGATTTCTTTGGTAAACATGATGATTGCCCAACGTGCAATCAAATTATTGATCCAGCCATGAAAGATGCTAAATTGGCTCAAGCCATGCAGTCGATTGAGGCTTCCACCGAAACAATACAGTTGTCGGATGCAAAAATTAATGAATTGAATACGACGAAGGAGGGGGTGAGGCAGGCCGAATCCAAACTCAAAGAGCGGGTACAAGCCCTGAATGATGAGAAGGCTCGGCTGGAAAATATGCAGTGGAAGATCGATAATTTCAGTAAAGAGATTGATCGGTTGATGGTTAAGTCCGGCAATCTGGATGCTGAGCGTGATGAATTGGATACGTTGAATGTACAATTGGCCTCGATGCAAGCCACCAATATGTCCATGAAGAACGATGAGGCCTATAACACCGCCGTCTTGGAAATGTTAAAGGATAGCGGCATCAAATCCAAAATCATCAAACAGTATGTTCCAGTCGTCAACAAAGTTGTGAACGAGTATTTAGAAATTCTGGATTTCTTCGTACTATTCACGCTTGATGAAGAATTTAATGAAACTATCAAGTCACGGCATCGGGACACGTTTTCATATGCATCATTTTCGGAGGGGGAGAAACAACGTATCGATCTGGCGCTTCTGTTCACGTGGCGTGAGATTGCTCGCATGAAGAATTCCATTTCGACCAATCTGTTGATCATGGATGAAACATTTGACAAATCATTGGATGATGACGGGATAGATAATTTGTTCAGAATTCTCTACTCTTTGGATAAATCCAGTAACGTTTTCGTAATTTCCCATAAAGGGGAGATGTTGGAGGGCAAATTTGAACGCACCTTCAAATACTCAAAGCCTAAAAATTTCACTGAAATGAGAATAATTTAGGTTGAATCAAGGCCATAAATGTGGTATAATATCACGGTTAACAAATAAGGAGCTAATAGCTATGGACAAAAATGAGTTTTCTCAAACCGCCACTACCGTGGCACGAAATACTATTGCGGTGATCGACACTATGGGTCAGCGGGGTGCCATTAAGGGGGAGGAGTTGGAAACGTTTGGGGTTCTCCGACGGCAGTGTAACAATCTGGTACATATGGCCGAAGAATTTGCTAATGAGTTGGCAGAAGCCGAAGATACCGCCAAAAAGAAGTGACGCCGATCTAACCTCATGATGGGGTGACACGCAGGAGAGACTGCGGCCAAATTATGAGAGGTTTATTATTATGAATAACACATTATGGGTCGAGAAATACCGACCAGAGCGAGTCGCAGATTGCATCCTGCCTGAAGGCATTAAAAGGACATTTCAGGGCATTGTTGATTCGGGTGATATTCCGAATATGATCCTGAGTGGTACTGCGGGAATCGGTAAGACCACCATTGCCAAAGCCATATGTAAAGAGATGGGTCTGGATTTTATGATGATCAACGGATCGAAGGATCGTAACATTGATACATTGAATGGACGTATCCAGTCGTTCGCATCGACCGTATCTCTGAGTGGGGGGGTGAAAGTAGTAATAATTGATGAGGCCGATTACCTAAACCCACAATCTACTCAACCAGCATTGCGTGCGTTCATCGAAGAAAATTCTTCTAATTGCAGGTTCATTTTCACTTGCAATCTGAAGTCTAAAATTATGAAGCCATTGCATTCGCGGTGCACTACGTTCGATTTCAATTCGGTTAATATCGATCTGCCGAAATTGAGCATGGAATTTTTCAAGCGCATTTCTTGGATTTTGGAGCAGGAAGGTAAAGTGTTTGACAATGCTACACTTGGCGCTTTGATTGTCAAACACGCGCCCGATTGGCGTCAGGTGATCAATGATTGTCAACGCTATACCAAAGCGGGGTCGCTTGATAAAAGCGCAGTTTCTAGCACGGCTGGAGATGATGAATATGAAAAGTTGTTTACCGCTTTGAAGGTAAAGCAATTTACTACAGTTCGAAAGTGGGTTGTTGCTAATCTAAACACTGATGTTAGCACTATATTTAGAGGCATTTACGACCGTATGGATGATCGTTTGGCTTCTCATTCCATACCTTCTGCGATTGCTATTCTGGCTGAATATCAATATCGGGCAGCGTTCGTGGCTGACCACGAAATCAATTTGATGGCGTGTTTGGATGAAATTATGAAGGATGTGGAGTGGAAATGAATATCGAACCTGAAAAACAGATGAGCTTGAATCTAGGAGATAATTATATGCGCCTGAAAATGTATACCAAACCCGAATGTGTGTATTGTCATATTCTCGCCGAAAAACTTGGGGAATGGAAAGTTGAATATACGTCTGTTCCCCACTCAGACACAGACCGTACATTCGATCAATACCCGCAACTGATGTTTGATGATGACGATGTACTGATGGGTGATACGTCTGGCCTGACTTTAGAGTTATTGACCAAGCGCATCGATGATTTAGGCTCCGTTGAGATTTGGAGCGACCATTTGGACTGCGATTTCACGATCAGAAATAGTAATAGGAAAACAAAATGAATTTTTTTACTGAACACCTCGCAGAGGCAAAAAGAGCGTCCGGTTCTGATGAGCCATTGAGCTTCTCAGACTACTTTGTCCATTGCTTCATCGCTGCCCGTGAGGGCTTCTACCTCGTGTACATGACATTCGCCGCATTCGTTCATGCATTCTGCCCATGGTGGTACGGGTTCGAAATGATCGACTGGCAGATCGATGGGTTGAAACGCCTTAAAAGTGCTTTGCCCAACTTGCCAGTCTGGAAACGGATCACGTTCAATGACTGAATGGTGCAAGACTAAATGGAACAGCAAAGAATTTTTCTCCTTTGTCGCTCAATATGCGCTGCATGGAGAGACCGCTGAAGAAATTGAAATGTATTCATTGAAGGCAAAGAAACATTTCGAACAGAATCACCCGAATCTCAGGCTTTTGTACCAACAGGGACCGTGCTGGTTAGATGAAGAAACTGGTCGAATTTACACCGCGTATGCTATAAAATGGGACAAGGTTGACGAATTCATTCTTGACAATCCAGAAATTGAAGACATTTCATTATATATGGGCACAGCAGATAAGCTACGTTTCGGAGTTTATCCACCCTGCTCACGTTCAATGACTGAAAAAAAATAATTTAAGGGTTTACATCCCAACATAAATAGTATAATATGTACACATAAATATCAGAGAAGGATACATAATGACTAAAAAATTTACGAACGTAGCCGCACAAGGCGATTTCATCATTTACAAAGTGAATGAAATCCCTGAAGAAGCGGTAAAGCTCGCCAAAGTGGGTACTGTTGCCCACTCAGAAACAGGACATGATCATGTTCTTGATCGCCCAACCGTTGTAGACATGTACGTGCCGACCGGAGAAACCATCGAAGACTCATTCACTCTTTGGCTTGATGTCAAAGAAGAAACTGAGATCAAACACCTCCGCGATTGGGATACCCATGATGCGTTGCATGTTGACATTGGCACATACAAAGTAGCGCGGCAGCGTGAGTACGTATCGGAAGGTTTCCGCCGCGCACAAGACTAAGTTATATTTTTATTATGAAGGAATTGGTTTATGACCCAAGAAAAAGTTCAAAGTTTGACTCCCGCACAAACAGAAATGATGCCGGAATATGTGAAGAAGTGGACAGATATTGGTCTGTCCACTGGTCCTACGGATAGAAAAGCTGCTGAAGCTGCAATCAAAAAAGCATATAAAGCAGCCGATCTTCCAGAGCCTACACAATTTTATTTCGCGCGGTCACCAATGGATGCTATCGAATTGATCAGTAAACTCGACCCATCTAAATCTAAATCGGATATCTATAGCGAAATGATTTACGGCAATCAGGACGCTTCTTGGTTGAGCTTCTACGATTTCATGTTCGAAGAGGTGATCCCTGAAAAAGATCACTTGGCCAAAGGGCTGATGGAACTCGCTGAATGCTGTGGTTGGTTGAATGTATATGAAGATGTGGTTGTATTCCAAGATCGGCCAGAGTTTATCAAAATGGACGAAAACGATTTGCTTCACTCTGAAACAGGCCCAGCCATTAAATATAGTGATGGCATGACCGTTCATTCTTGGCACGGGACACGTATCCCAGGCGAATGGATCGAAAACCCCGAAAGTCTGAAGCCTGCTGAAGCTCTTGCATGGGAAAATGTTGAGCAACGCCGCTGCGCATGTGAAATCATTGGATGGGATACTATCCTAGAATCTCTCAACTGTGAAGTAATTGACACCGACGGAGACCCGTCGATTGGGACACTCGTCGAGGTCGATAGCGTATCAGGGGATGGGCGTGATCGGTTCCTGCGCGTAGTCTGCGGGACAGGCCGGAAGTTTGCTCTACCAGTCCCACCAGAAATGAAGACCGCACTTGAAGCTCAGTGCTGGGGATATAATGTGCCGGTCGACATTATTAAAGGCATTGAAGTCCGAACATGAAATCTGTCGAGAATCAAGTCAGGCATCAAGTCGGAGATCGAGTCTGGGACCAAGTCGATGACCAAGTTAATGACCGAGCCGTGGACCAAATCAGAGGCGATCAAGTTAGGGTTCACGTCTGGGGTCATGTCGAGGATTTAATTGGGAAGGAAGTTTGGATTCATATCGCTCGTCAAGTCGGAGATCAAGTCTATGAGGTTCGAACATGAAATCTGTCCACGTCGACGTATTCCTCGAACTCTTTATGGGGGTCTATGATATTTTAGACCCCCCTGTACATAAAATCGTTAACGGTGAAGTGGCATGGGGCGTTAAATTTAAAGTCAGGGAAGATGTCAGGCTTCAAGTCAAGGCTCAAGTCGCGGATCAAATCCATGAAATCAGTTAGCAATCAAGTCGTGGATCAAGTCGATGATCAAGTCAGGGATCAAATCAGTGGTCAATTCAAGATGCGTGTCCGGAAACAAATCTTAGATCAAGTCGGGCGTCAAGTCTGGGATCGAGTCTGGGAACAAGTCTGGCGTCAGGTCTGGGATCAAGGGACAGGTCAATGAAATCAGTTAATCGTCAAGTCGGAGTTCAAGTCAAGGCTCAAGTCGTGGATCAAGTCGATGATCAAGTCAGGGATCAAATCTGGAATCAAGTCTGGTGTCAAGTCAAGGGTCAAGTCAGGGAACAAGTCTGGCGTCAGGTCGGGGTTAAAGTTTGGGATAAAATCCATGAAACCAGTTAAAAAACAAGTCAAGCAACAAGTCGTGAGTCAAGTCTGGTGTCAAGTCAAGGGTCAAGTCAGGGAACAAGTCAAGGCTCAAGTCTGGGATCAAGTCAGGGAACAAGTCAGGGAACAAGTCTGGGATCAAGTCAGGGAAAAAGTCAAGGCTCAAGTCTGGGATCAAATCCATGAAATCCGTTAAGTATCAAGTCGACAAGCGAGTCAAGCATCAGGTCTGGGATCAGGTCTGGGATCAGGTCTGGGATCAGGTCGAGGGTCAATTCAAGGATCGAGTCACGCTTCAAGTCTGGAATCAAGTCACGCTTCAAGTCGGGGTTAAAGTCTGGGATCAAGTTGGGGATCAGGTCAATGAAATCCGTTAAGTATCAAGTCGACAAGCGAGTCAAGCATCAAGTCTGGCACCAAGTCTGGGATCAAGTCGGGGTTGAAATCTGGGATCAAGTCAGGCTTAAAGTCCGGGATCAAGTCAGGCTTAAAGACTGGGAACAATTCTGGAATCAGATCAATGGAATCCGTACTAATACTGAAAAGAGGAATTGATATGCTGAAAATTTTCTTTATCACCACGGTAATT
>Ga0224513_10000412_pt1 | contig 15771 bp, 12 predicted proteins | sample SF_May12_sed_USG_5_FD_169109 | JGI IMG/M metagenome (GOLD analysis project Ga0224513, IMG submission 169109) | Sediment microbial communities from San Francisco Bay, California, United States - SF_May12_sed_USGS_21 | ecosystem: Environmental > Aquatic > Marine > Sediment | place: USA... | reverse complement strand
GGCGGCCGTATCGTGGCGGCGGATGCGTCGCGACGTTACCTCGAGGCCCTGCGCACGCATTCTGACGCGGCGACGCGTATCACCGACAAGGCACCGAGCAATTTCTTGAGAATCGGACTGATCCGGCTACTGTTCCCGAACGCGAAAATCGTCCATTGCCGTCGCAATGCACTCGACACCTGCGTGTCCATGTACTTCAATTATTTTGTCGCGGGCAACGAATATTCCTACGATCTCGAAGAGCTTGGCCGTTATTACAGGGACTACCTGAGATTGATGGCGCACTGGCGCGATGCCTTCGCCGCCGATATGCTCGAGATCCGCTACGAAGACCTGGTCGACGACCAGGAATCGACGAGCCGAGAGCTCATCGACCATCTGGGCCTCGACTGGGATCCGGCCTGCCTGGATTTTCACAGGAATCGGCGTGCGGTTCGAACCGCAAGCAGCATGCAGGTTCGCGAGCCGATCTACGACCGCTCCGTGCAGCGCTGGCGGCACTATGAAAAGCAGCTGGCGCCGCTGGTGTCGTTACTTGGCGCCGGAGGCTAGGCCGACCCTCAGCATCGAATCGCCGGGTATGAAGGACAGGAAACTCTATCGTCCGGTTGAGGCGCGGCACACGGAAAACGGCCACTGCCTGCCGAGAACGCGACCGGGTCAATCAGGATTCGGGACCAGTTCTTCGTAAAGGGCGATCGTCTTTTTGACCGTATCTTCGTTGCGGAAATGTGTGCCGATGCGCTTGCGCGCTGCTTCGCCCATGCGTTGCCGCAGCTCCGGGTCGCGGTAGAGTTTCTCGAACGCGTCGGCGAGTGCTCGCGCATCCCTGATCGGCACCACGTATCCGCAATCGCCGTCGACGACCAGTTCGGGACTGCCGCCACAGTCAGTGACGACCGATGGCACACGGTAGGCCATGGCCTCGATAATGGCCCGGGCAAGACCCTCGCGTTTGGTCGAGGGCAGGGAGAATACGTCGCAGGCCGCCGTCACGGCAGGCGCGTCGGTGCGATGGCCGATGCGATGTATGCGCTCGGCGGCGGGACTCGCATGTATCTTCTTCGTGAGCTTGTCCGAGTCCATGCGCCCGATAAGCAAGAGGTGCACCGGGATATCGGACGGCAGCATGGCTACTGCATCGATCAGGTACTCGATGCCCTTGCGGGGCCGGTAGGCCGCCGTGCAGCCGATGACGAAAGCATCGTCGGGAATGCCGAACTGCCCGAGGTCGACGGGCGCATCCGTGTACCACTCGAGTTTGTGGCCCTTGTGGATCGTAACCGGCCGCTCCGCCGGCATGCGCAGGAACGCCGGCTGCATGTGCAGGAACCACTGCCGTATTGCCTCGCAGACGCAGATGATGCGATCGATGCGCGGGTTGAGGTAACGCATCCAGGACATCGGGTCGAGAAAACTCAGGTTGCCGACGATGCCGCGATAACAAACGACTTTGACAGGCAGGCCCTTGCAGGCGCGCAAACCGTTGGTGACGGCCTTGCTGTTGAAGGTGTGCAGGATGTGATAGTCGCCGCGAACGAGTTCCCGGCGCAGCGTCGCAATATCGTCCTTGTTGAAATTGTGTTTGAGCTGTAGCGGTAGCGTCGGCACGCCCGCATCGACGAGCGGCTGGCGATTGGGATGATCGGGCGGGCAGGTCACCGTTATTTCTATGCCGGCGCGATGCATGCCGACAAACGTCTCTATGGTCGGACGGTCACCTCCCTCGGTAACACAAAGTGAACGAATCGCCATCGTCAGTGCGCCTCCGCATCGGTCGCGTGCAAGCTATACAGGTACATCTGGTTACTGCCGTAGGCTTCTCTCTGCCCTTCAAGTTGAAAGCCCGGTTTTTCGAGAACGCGGATCAAGCCATTTCCGCCACGAAGTCGTCGAAATCCTGCTGGCTGGATGCACGCAGCACGAGCCGCGCTGTATACAGAGCCGTAACCATGTGACGATTCTACATGCGCTGGCGTAGAATCGGGCGCTCACGCAGCAGGGGAACTATCGTGAGCAAATTGCCGAAAGACGCCGGACCACAGACGCTGGCCGTGCACGCCGGGGAGGCACCGGACGAGATTACGGGCGCTTCGTCACCGAGCATCGTCATGTCGACGACCTTTACGACAAAGGATGCCGAAGCATTCTCGATCAAGGATTTCGACGAGAGCGACATGCCCTACATCTACACGCGCTGGGGCAATCCGACAGTCAATCAACTGCAGGACAAGCTGCGCGTGCTGGAGGGGGCGGAGTCATGCCTTGCGTTCGCCTCGGGCATGGCAGCTACGTCCGCATTGCTCCTCGGCTATCTGTCACCGGGCGATCACCTGATCGTGAGCGACGTGCAGTACGCGGGCAGCGCGGAACTCGTGCGACATACCCTGCCGCGCTTCGGTATCGAGGTGACGCCGGTCGATACCAGCGACGTGAAGCACGTGGAAACGGCGATCCGGGACAACACACGGCTCATATTCATCGAGTCGCCGATCAACCCGATCATCAGGCTCGCGGATGTCGAAGCGATAGCGGAAATCTGCAAGGCACATGACGTCCGCCTGGCAGTGGATTCGACATTCGCATCCCCCGTCGTGTCCCGCCCAATTGAGCTGGGTGCGGATTTCGTTATTCATTCGCTGACCAAATACATCGGCGGTCACGGTGATGCGCTCGGAGGAGCCCTGTTGGGTCCGGGCGATGTGCTCATGCAGCTGAACGAGGAAGCGCTCATACATTACGGCGGCGTGATCAGTCCGTTCAATGCGTGGCTGATCATGCGCGGCATTGCGACGTTGCCCCTCCGCATGCAGGCGCATTCCGCGAGCGCGATGCAGGTGGCCGAATTTCTGGAAAGCCATCCCGCCGTAAAGCGCGTCAATTACCCCGGGCTGCAATCCCATCCCCAGCACGATATCGCGCTCAGGCAAATGTCGGGCTTCTCCGGGATGCTGTCGTTCCAGGTAGAAGACGGCCCGGCGATAGCAGCGAGGATGATCGACGGCTTGCGCATCATCCACTACGCGGTGAGTCTCGGCCACCATCGCAGCCTCATCTACTGGATCGGCACCGACCAGATCATGGAGTCGAGTTACCGGCTCGAAGGGGAGCAGCTCGCGGGCTTCCGGGAATACGCGGGCGACGGCGTGATGCGGCTGTCGGTCGGCCTCGAAGATGCCGCAGACCTTTGCGGGGACCTCGACCGGGTCCTGTCCTAGGAGCGGTTGTCGAACCGCAGTCGCGAGCCCAGGCGCGCTCCTGCAGGTTGCCCGAATACCGTCGGAGCGGTTCTCGAAACGCGACCGCGCCTACGTATAAAACCTGCTTGTTCATTGAATAAGTCGGTGCCATCCTGATTTGTATAAACAAGGAGGCGAGCCATGCGAGTAATCCTCGTGCCGGTTGCCGACCGGCCTGAATGCGCCAGGGCGCTGGATACGGCGTTCGCACTCGGTAAGAAGCTCTGCGCCAGCGTAAGCGGTTGTCACTTCCGGTTGCACAAGGGTTCCGACCTGACCTTGTCGTCCGAATTTGTGGCGGCGGCCTGGCACAAAAAGAGCACGAGCCAATCCCGCGCGGCCGCAGAGACGCTGTACAGGCGCATGGCCGAAAAGCACGGCTATGAATTGATACATCGTCCACGCACCACGCCCGGTGCATTGTGGGCGGAACGCGTGGGATCTCCACACAAGCTCATGAGTATCGTCGGGCCGCTTTCCGACCTGATCGTGATTTCGCGGCCCAGGCGCAAGAATGGCGTGGCCGGCATGTTCCTCCATGCCGCGCTCATGCATTGCACCACACCGGTGCTGTTGCTGCCGCAAGCCGGCCGCATCAGGATCGGTCATCGCGTCTGCATCGCCTGGGACCAGGGGGCCGGCGTTACGCGGACCGTGACTGCCTCCATTCCGCTGCTGCAGCTTGCCGACGAGGTCACCATTGTGACGTGTGGACCGGAAGACCGGCCCGGACCGAAAGCGGCGCAGCTCGTCGCCTACCTCAAACACTGGGGCGTGAAAGCGAAGCGCGTCAGGACGCGTGGCCGTCACGTCGAAACCGAACTCATGGAGGCCTGCCAGGAGGCGAACGCCGACCTGATAGTTTCAGGGGCGTACAGCCGGCAACGCTGGTATGAAAAGGTGCTGGGCGGAACGACGGAGTTTCTGATTCACGAAACGAAACTGCCCGTGCTCATGCAGCACGTCTGAATTCCCGCGCGTCAGCTCCTCGCGAACCAGATGACGCCGTCGGCGTCATCCTGCGCGACGGCGTCGCCGGCTGCTACCAGGTAGTTCAGGTGCGCGATTGCCTCGCCGGTTGCCATCATCCGGTGGGTGCCGGGCACCCGGCGCCTGTAGAGGATTTCGAAGGTGTCGATAGCGCGGCAAGGCTTGCCCAGGTACTCGTGCAGGCTTTCGAGCCGCTGCACGTGCTCGGCGATGAGGGCGTCGATACGATCGTGCGCGCCGCGGAACGGTTTGCCGTGGGCCGGCAATACGAGCACGTCTTCCGGAATCTGCTGACGCAGCGCAGCGAGCGACTCCAGCCAGTGCTTCAGCGGGTTGGCCGCGGGCTCGGTGGGCCAGACGCTGACGTTGGCCGAGATAGTGGGCAACACCTGGTCGCCCGAGATCAGCAGGTTCTGTTCTTCGCAATACAGGCAGGCATGCGCGGGGGAGTGCCCCCGTCCGATGAGCGCCCGCCAGGAAAGCTCGCCGAGCGAGAGGCGGTCGTTCTCGTGAATTCGCAGGTAGGATTCCGGCAGCCTGGATACCATGCGTCCGAAGAAGCCGAAACGGTCGCGATACTCCTGCAGGTTTTCCTCGGAGAAGCCGGCGGCCGCGTAGAAGCGGATGGCTTCCTCGGGTGCCGGTTTGCCGGTGTCGGCAAGCAGCAGGCGGCCCAGCATGTATTCCTCGCGGGTCATCCACAGGTCGACATCGAAATGGCGAGTCAGCCATCCGGCACAGCCAAGGTGATCGGGATGCAGGTGCGTCGCGATAACGTGCGTAACCGGCCGGCCCGCCATCGTGTTCGAAAAGGTCTTGCGCCAGATATCCTTGCTCGTGCTGGTGCAAATTCCCGTGTCGACGATGGCCCAGCCGCCGCCGTCCTCGAGCAGCCACAGGTTGATATGGTCCAGATCGAAGGGTAGCGGCATGCGCAGCCAGTGAATGCCGTCCGCAACGGGCATCGTGGTTCCCGTCTCCGGCTTCGAATCGAATGCGTACTGCGGCTTCACGCCGCCCGCTGGTCCATGGTGGCGAGCGTGTTGATCTTGTTGGCGACGCGCGTGCGGACATCCTCGACTGCCTGTTCCTTGACCGGACCGTAGCCGCGGATGTCCATGTACAGACTCACGATCTCGGTCGCGAGATCCACGTTGGACGCGTCGACGGCACCCAGGAGTTGTTCGACCCGGTTTTCGAATTCGAGGATCAGGGCGCGCTCCATACGGCGTTCGGTGGTCATACCGAAGGGATCGAAGCGGGAGCCGCGCAGTCCGCGCAGGGAGGCAAGCAGCCGGAACACCGGGATCATCCAGGCGCCGAATTCCTTCTTCCGCGGCCGGCCGCGCGCATCGGTCTTCGAGTTCAGGATCGGCGGGGCGAGGTGAAAGCGCACTTTCGCCTTGTCGCCGAAGTCGCGTTTCACCGACTCCAGGAAGCCGGTCTGCGTGTGCAGCCGCGCAACTTCGTACTCGTCCTTGTAGCTGAGGAGCTTGAAATAGCTTCTGGCGACGGCTCTGGCGAACCGGTCGTCGCCGCCGATCTCGCTTTCGGCGTCCCGCACCTTGTCGACCAGTGCCGTGTAGCGACGGGATAATTCTTCGTCCTGGTAATCCACGAGGAAGGCGGCACGTCGTTCGACGATCTGGTCGAGCGTCTCGGGAACCCGCAATTTCTGCGTCACCGCGAGATCCTCGACGTGCTCCGGATGATCCGCGGCGACACGGCCCCACGTGAACGCCTGCTTGTTCTTCTCGATCTCGACGCCGTTCAGTTCTATCGCTCGCATGATTGCCGCGTGCGACACGGGCACGAGACCCTGCTGCCACGCCGAGCCCAGCAGCAGCACGTTGGCGTAGATCGTGTCGCCCATCAGGCGACGCGCCATCTTGTTCGCGTCCAGCAGGGTCAGGTTCGAGTCGCCGACGACATCGCTAATTGCGGCAACCCGGTCGCGCGCGCGAAGGCTCGCGTCGCGATGCCGGACGAAATCGCCCGTCGACATCTCCGCCGAATTCACGACCGCCCGGGTATGGCCGGGCCGGTATGTCTTCGAGGCTTTGGGTGACGAACTGACGACCAGGTCGCAGCCGATCAGCGCGTCGGCGCGCGCCTGCTCGATGCGCACCTGGTTGATGTCGGACGGCTGCCCGGCGATACGTATATAGCTGAGAACCGGTCCGAACTTCTGCGAGAAGCCCATGAAATCGAGCACGCTTGCACCCTTGCCCTCGAGATGAGCGGCCATCGTGATCAATTGCCCCACGGTTACTACGCCCGTGCCGCCCACGCCCGTGACCAGCACATCGTAACAGTGGTTGATGTCCGCGATAGCGGGATCGGGCAGGTCCGCGGCTGCCGTTTCCAGGCGCGCGGTGCCTGACAGCGCCGCCGGTGGCTGCCGTTTGCCACCCTCGACCGTGACGAAACTCGGACAGAACCCGTTGACGCAGGAATAATCCTTGTTGCAGCTGTTCTGGTCGATCTCCCGCTTGCGCCCGAACGGCGTCTCTTTCGGCACGACCGACAGGCAGTTTGATTCGACGGAACAGTCGCCACAGCCTTCGCAGACCAGATCGTTGATCACGACAAACTTGTCCGGGTCCTCCATCTGGCCGCGTTTGCGGCGCCGGCGTTTTTCCGTGGCGCAGGTCTGCGCATAGATAAGCACCGTCACGCCGGGGATGTCCCTGAGCTCGCGCTGGATCGCGTCGAGTTCGCGGCGGTGAGAAAACGTCGTACCGTGGGGAAAGTCACTCGTCGCAAACTGCTCAGGTTCGTCCGAGACGACCGCGATGCGCTGGATGCCCTCGGCACGAACCGACTGTGCGGTTCCGGCCACGCTGATCGGCCCGTCGACGGGCTGACCGCCGGTCATCGCGACCGCGTCGTTGTAGAGGATCTTGAACGTGATGTTCGTGCCGGCCGCGACCGCCTGCCGGATCGCGAGCGAGCCCGAATGGTAGAACGTGCCGTCGCCGAGATTCTGGAAGATATGCCGGTTGCCGTTGAACTTCGAGCGCGTGATCCAGTTGACGCCTTCGCCACCCATCTGGATGAGGCCTTCCGTATCGCGGTCCATCCAGCTCGCCATGAAATGGCAGCCGATCCCGGCGAGCGCGCTCGAGCCCTCGGGGAGCCTGGTCGAGGTGTTGTGCGGACAGCCCGAACAAAAATACGGCATCCGGGTTGCACCTTCGATGCGGATCGCGGGCACACGCTCGTTCAGCAGCCTGTCGGCACGTTCGCTCAGATTGAGCCCGCGGAATGCCTGGTCCAGTCGCCTTGCGACGATGCCGGCTACTTCGATGGGGGACAATTCACCGACCCAAGGTACGAGCGCCTGTTCGTTTTCGTCGAACTTGCCGACCATGCGTTCCGGTTTGCGGCCGGGCCGGTCGTAGAAATACTCCTTGAACTGGCTTTCGATGATGCCGCGCTTCTCCTCGATAACGAGGACCTCGCGCTTGTTCTTCACGAATTCGAGCGCGCCGTCGTGTTCGAGCGGCCAGACCATACCGACCTTGTACACGTCGATGCCGATGCGCCGCGCCTCATCGCGATCGATGCCGAGGAGCCGTAACGCCTCCATCAGGTCGAGGTGTGCCTTACCGGTAGTCACGATGCCGTAGCGCGCGTCGGGGACGTCGAAGACCCTGTGGTCGATCGGGTTCGCGGCCGCGAATGCCAGCGTTGCGTCTTTTTTCGCTTCGAGGCGCTGTTCTATCTGCGGTCCCGGCAAATCGGGCCAGCGATAGTGCAGGCCGCCGGGCGGCATCTCGAAGTCCGGGATTACAAATTGCGGGTAGCCGGGTAGCTGCACCGACATCGCGGACTCGACCGTTTCGGAAATCGCCTTGAAACCCACCCACATTCCGGAAAAGCGCGACAGAGCGATGCCCCAGAGGCCGAATTCGAGATACTCGGCGACGCTCGCCGGGTTGACGTGGGGCATCATAAAAGTGAGGAACGCGACGTCGGACTGGTGCGGCATGGACGACGATACGCAGCCGTGGTCGTCGCCCGCGACAACCAGCACGCCCCCGCGCGGCGAACTGCCGTACGCGTTGCCGTGCTTCAGCGCATCGCCAGCCCGGTCGACCCCGGGCCCTTTTCCGTACCAGAGCCCGAATACGCCGTCGACCTCGCGATGAGGGTCGGTTTCCACCTGCTGCGAGCCGAGCATCGCCGTCGCGGCAAGATCCTCGTTCACAGCCGGCAGGAATTCGATGTTGTTCTCGTCGAGGAACGCTTTCGCGCGCCACAGCTCCTGGTCCAGCCCGCCGAGCGGCGAGCCCCGGTAGCCGCTGACGAAGCCCGCCGTATTGAGACTCGCGGCGCGGTCCATCGTCCGCTGCATGAGCGGTATGCGCACCAGCGCCTGCGTACCGGTCAGGAATACGCGGCCGGATTCGCGGCGGTAGCGGTCGAGGAGCTCGTAGTTGTCGAGCGGAAAAGACGAACGGATTTCGCGTGCTGCAGTCGCCATGAAGGGCCCGGATTATTGAATTTAACGCACCAGTGTCGCAGAAAAGCGGTGCGAGGGTTTACCAAATATTCCGAGTATTTGAGATTATTCGAAAACTTATGCCTTTTTATGCCGATTTAGAGGCATAATTATTCAAATAGCCGGGGCTGACTGTATTCCCATGCTGAACCGAAACGATCGCCTCATCCTGCACGAACTGCAGCGCGACAGCCGCCTTACCACGCAGCAACTGGCGGAGCGCGTGGGCATGTCGGCTTCGGCAACGTGGCGCCGGGTGAAGAGTCTCGAGGATGCCGGGATCATCGATCGATATGCGGCCATCGTCGATGCGAAGAAGGCCGGATTCTCGCTCGCCGCAATCGTGCAGGTATCGCTGGCGCGTCACGAACAGAAAAATGTCGAGCATTTCGTGCGGGAGGTGCGCAAGCATCCGGAAGTACTGGAGTGCTTCGCGACCAGCGGCGAAGCCGATTTTCATCTGCGCGTCGTCGTCGAGGACATCGACGCGTACAATCACTTCCTGGACGATTTCATATTCCGGCTGCCGGGTGTCTCCCAGGTGCGGTCGAATATCGTGCTGAAAGAGATCAAGGCCGATACCGCTCTGCCGTTTCGCCGCTGACCCGTTGCCGTTTCCGTCCGATGGGTACCGGCAAATCTCGCTGCCGAATTAGGGTTAACACCCCATATCGTCCATTGCACGCCGATGCCAAAGTTCATGGGTCAGACGACTCCGCGCCCCCGATTCGCACTGCAGCCGGGTTTTCGCGCCTCGTGAGCCGGCGGGATGTGGCCGGCTGGCAGCATAGTCGCACACGACCATGGACGGAATGGGGACAGATCATGAATTTGCCGGGACGTATCAGAATGTACATGCCGCATCGGCGCCTTGCCGCCTTCGGACTCATCGGCGTTCTGGCGGGAGCACCGTCAGTCGCGGAGGTCAATCACGAATTCCTGTTTTTCCCCAGTGTCGATGGTTTCGACACGTTCTCTGAATCGGTTCCGTCGGTCAAAGATTCGTTTACCCGGGCCTCGCTCGACTTGCTCTACGGTTTTTCGGGCGACCGGTTTCGCTTCCTGGGTGAGTTCCTCTTGTCGTCGAATGAGTCGGAACTCGAGCGGTTGCAGGCAGGCTTGCGGATGGGCGACGAGACATTCGTGTGGGCCGGCCGTTTTCACGCGCCTGGCAAGTTCTGGACCAGCGAGTACCACCACGGCCAATTCCTGCAAACGTCGATTACACGCCCGGCCCTCGAGGAATGGGAGGACGATGGCGGCACGTACCCCTCACACATAGCCGGGCTGCTACTGGAGTCCGAGCATCAGCGCCATGATGATTCGGCGATCGGCCTCGCGGCATCGGTGGGTTTGGCACCGGTTCTCGAGGACAACGGGCTGGCTGCGCACGAGATCTTCGAGGGCAAGTCGGAACATGGCCTGTCTCTGAGTTTCAGGGCCAGCTACCGGCCAGAGTACCTGTCGTCTTCCCAGTTCGGGATTTTGGGCGGATGGAACGAGATCAACGTCGAGCCGGGGACGATCGCAGTACCCGACGAACTCGGCAATATCGATCAAGCCACGCTGGGCGTGTTTACGGACTGGTACTGGAATGACCTTCGTTTGCTGGCGAGCTTGGTTTACTTCGCCAATACACTCGAGTTCCCGACGCAGAATACTGACGACAATTATTTGCTCGGGTATGCACAGCTCGAATATGAGGCCAATAACGTCATTACTGTCTTCGGGCGAGTCGATGGCGGCATCGACCAGGACGACTCGGCTTATCTCGGACTGTTCGAGACCTTCATAACCGAGCGCTACATGCTCGGTGCGAGGTGGGATGTCGCCGAGTTCCACAGCCTGACGCTCGAAGTCGCGGATACGACATACGGCGCGAGCGCCACCGGTTCCAGGGACTTCAACGAATTTCGCCTGCAGTGGAGTGCCGTATTTCCGTGATCCGTCGTCGTGGACACTGGCTAGTCGTTTGTGTCGCCTGCCTCATCACGGGGGCGGGGACGCCGGGCGATACGGTGGTACTCGTGACGGGAGCGGCCTGTCCGCTGACGGACATAAACGCGCTGGACCTGCGCAAGGCGTATCTCGGCGTAGTGGTCAAGGTGCAGGGACAGCAGATAAGGCCCGTGCTCATGCGGGGTGACGAGAGGCTTGAGCAGGTGTTCTACCAGTCTGTCGTCGCGATGTCGAAAAAATCCTACGAACGCCGGCGCCTGTCGCTGACGCTCAAGTACGGAACGCCGCGGCTTGCAGAATTCGATGACGTTGTTGCCGTTTCCGAGGCGCTACGAAGCATGGAGTGCGGCGTTACCTATTTGTGGAAACGCGACGCCAAAGTGTTGGCGGGCGTGAAGACGGTCAGGTTGTTATGGCAAGGCACCTGAATACAATCCCTGGGCGACTCGTGCTGATGCTGTTGCTGATTCACGCGCTGCTAATGCCACCGCTGTTCTACGTAATAAGCAGCACGGTGGAGCGCACAATGAAGGATAGTTTCATCGATAACGTGCGCAACTTCGCCCAGGTATTCGTCGATCGTTTCGACAGGCTCGAGGCGGACGTAACCGAGCAGCGAATTATCGAACTTCTGGACAGTGCAATGCTGAGCGGGCAAGGCAGCTATGCGGCAATCGAGGTCGGCGGCCGGACTGTTGGGAGCTCGTTGATGAATGTCCAGGACGCGGGATTGTTTCGCGAGGATTTCGCGTTCGGAGAACACGATGACGACGTGTACTACCTGTCATTGCCCGTCAGCGGCCTCGCTGAACCGGCAGTCCTCAAGCTCGGTTACGATGAGTCGCCGATACACGAGGACCTTGTGGCTGTCCGCCTCACATTGATCTACGTGCTTTCAGCGTACCTGCTGCTTACACTCGTGGTCGCAGGGTTCATGAGTGCCACCATTGTCAGTCCGTTACGCTGGCTGCAGACAGTCAGCCGGGCGATCAGTTCGGGTGACGTGGATCGGGAACTGAAGCCCGACAGCAGACTGGAGGAGATCTCCGCGTTAGCGGATGATCTCGAGAGGATGCGCCGCAACCTGGTCGGCATCAATGCGCGACTCAAGGAAGAAATTGCAGAGCGCGCGCAGGCTGAGGCCGATCGCCGGCAACTCGAAGAACAGGCTCATCACCACGAGCGGCTCAGGTCGCTGGGCACGCTTGCCGGTGGCGTTGCACACGAATTCAACAATGTACTGCAGCCCATGGTGCTCTACCTGGAGCTGGCCCTTGAAGATCTGCCGGCAGATTCTCCGATCGCCGAAAACCTGCTGCGCGTGCAGGAGCTCGCGCGCCGCGCGAAGGGGTTGAGCCAGCAGATCCTGACGTTCAGCCGCCATGATTCGGATCCCCGGTTCGTCACGGAGAATCTGGCGCCGATTGCGGAAGAGGCGGTGACCATGATCCGGGCATTGTTACCGGCAACAGTGGACTTGCGGATCGACATCAATCCCGACTGCAGCCCCGTTAAGTGTGCGCCGGAACAGATACAGCAGCTCCTTGTCAACCTCTGCAATAACGCGCATCAGGCCCTGTCCGACGATGCCGGCTATATATCCGTGTCGCTGGGTGAAGTGCAGGTGTCGGACCAGTTGGCGAGCCGGCATTCGCAACTCGACGCAGGACAATACGTGTTGCTCGAAGTTCAGGATACCGGCATGGGCATGGACCCGGCGACGCAAGAGAGAATTTTCGAGCCTTTCTTCACCACACACGAGGTCGGGAAGGGTACTGGACTGGGATTGTCGGTCGTTCACGGCATCGTAGAGCGACATGACGGCGAAATCACAGTCGAGAGCAAGCCCGGCAAGGGCACACGATTCAACATCTTTTTGCCGTGCGACGGGCGCGGCGAGCAGTCTCGGTAGAGTAAGAGAGGATGTCATGGCCAGGATATTGATAATCGACGACGAAGAGGACGTGCGGATCGCGTTGAAGCAGGTTCTCGAACGAGCAGGCTACGAAGTGTCCGTGGCCGCGGACGGGCCCGAGGGTCTCGACCTTATGAAGGAGGAAGGTGCCGACCTGGTCATTACGGACGTCATCATGCCCGGCATCGATGGCATCGCAGCCGCGAAGAAGATTCGTGACATGTACCGCGACACGCGAATCATCGTCATGTCGGGCGGCGGCATGATTGCGCCCGCACCCTACGAGCCGGACGCCATTTCGACCCGATCCTATCTCGCGTCGGCGAGCAGAGCGGGCGCGGACCGCACGATTACAAAACCGTTCGATCGGCACGAATTGCTGCAAGTCGTGCAAAAATTGCTCGAGGAATCCTGAGTTTTTCGGGCCGCCGAAATGCGCCGGGTCCGATCACTGATTGATGAGACCGCTCTGGATAGCGTACAGGGTGACGGCCGAGACGCTGTGCAGGTCCAGCTTGTTCATCATGTTGGTGCGGTGTTTTTCCACCGTCTTCGGGCTCAGCGACAATACCTCTGCAATCTCCCGTGTCTTGAGGCCCTCCGCAATCATTTTCATCACCTGACGTTCACGCCTGGTAAGCACATGCCATGAGGGCTCCAGGCGTTTCTTCCTGACTCCGGAGAGGTAGCCGGCAATAACCCGGTCGCATATCGAGGGGCTAAGGTAATTCCTGCCGCTCAACACGCTGTTGATTGCAATCACGAGTTCGTCGCGACTGTCGTCCTTCAGTACGTAGCCGTCGGCGCCAGCCTTCAGAGCCGCGTGGATATAGCTGTCTTCTTTATGGAAAGTCAGCGCGATTACTTTTACGTCCGGATGTGCGGACTTGACGTGACGAATCGCATCGATTCCGCTGGTTTCCGGCATGGCCAGATCCGTCAGGACCACGTCCGGATGCAAGGCGGCTATCTTCGATATCCCGGATTGTGCGTCGTCCGCGGTACCCACCACGTGCATTCCGCGCTGCGCGGAAAGCAACGACTGCAACCCCTCCCGCAAGAGCGCGTGATCGTCGACGATCAGGATCTTTGTGTCTGTCTCACCCACATCCAGTTCCGCGTCCATGTTTTGGCGGCGATTCCCGGGCCCTGGCCACCGAACCGTACCGATGCGACCGTAGGTGGCCGGAGCGCCAATACTAGCCTGATACCCGGTGCAAATTGTCCAAACGGCGATGCTGCCACCTGTACTTTCGGGTGGAATTATCGTCGGTCCATTGCCATCGTTCCGGCCGCCAGTATACGGTGAAGCTGCACCGTTGACATTGACGGTTGGACACCATTATGCAGCTTGCGACCCGAAAATGGCGCACCCTCGTTACGGTCCTCCTGGCCGGGGTAGTGCTGCGCGCCTTCATACCGGCGGGCTACATGCCGGCGGCGCCGGGCAAGGGACTGCTTTTCGAGCTGTGTCACGATGGCCTGCCGGCCGGCTTCATGCAGGCGCTCGGCGGCCACGATCACCATGAGGGTCACGCGGGCCATGGCGGCCACGACGACCATGCTTCCGGCGGCGACTGCAGCATCGGGCACATTCTGTCGCTCGCGTTTATCGACGAGGCCGACACGACACAGCCGGCGATTCAGCCGCCGCTCGGTATCCTCATTGCCGCGCCGCTGCAGCGCCTGCTTCGCGGCCACACCGTTGTCTATTCCGCACGCGCGCCGCCCATTCCGTAACACGCACTGTCACCAGAGAATAATTTCATAACAGATGCGACCGGCCATGCCTTGCAGGCTGCCGGCGTTACGGAGCCAGAACAATGTATTCAAAAGAATCGGCAGCCACCGTGCTGCTCGGAGTGCTGCTATCGATGCAGGTAGCTACAGCAGCCGATACCAATCCTGCCGGGGCCAGGGACGAGCAACAGTCCATCGACGAGATCGTCGTGTCCGGCCGGCACCTGTCATCGCAAGACGCGAGTATTGTCGTCGAGCATGAATTCGTGGTTGACGTGGCGGAGGCGCTGAGCCGCCTGCCGGGCGCCAATCGTAACCAGAACGGCCGACTGAGCGGCATCGCGCAGTACCGCGGGATGTTTGGCGATCGCGTCGCGGTCAGCGTCGACGGTCTCGGCCTGATCGGTGGCGGACCCAATTCCATGGACCCGCCGCTGTCGTACGTGTCGCCGATGATCACAGGGAAATTGACGCTGAAGCGCGGCATCCCGGGTGTCGCCACAGCTCCCGAGTCCATCGGTGGGCATGTCGATGCGGCGATCGCGCGCGGCGATTTCTCGACCGGCGAGCGCTTCGATTTCGGCGGTATGGCCGGTGTGCGTTATGCGGACAATGGCGACACGACCTCGCTGGCCGGTCGACTGACAGCGGCGAACCGGGCCCATCGCTTCTCGCTCGTCGGCCAGGCGGACCGTGCTGACGACCTGCGCACGCCGGCAGGTCGCATCGTGCCCTCGCAGCTGTCGCGCGATCGCCTGGACGCGAGCTATGCGTACCGGGACGACCGCAACGAGTTCCAGGTATTCGCGGGAGCGCTCGACACGGAGGATACGGGCACGCCGGCGCTGGCGATGGACATTCGCTATATCGATTCGGAGCTGTACGGGATGAACTTCATCCGGGAATTGACGCCCGGGCTAAGCCTGCACGGCAAGGTCGGCTACAACGACGTCGACCACGTGATGGACAACTTTTCGCTCAGGCCGGCACCGGAATCACCGATGCAGTACCGCCAGAACCGGGCGCTCGGTGACGGCGTGGTCTTCGCGCTGCACGCGGATTACGCGATGGGCGAGTTGGCGTTGATGGCGGGCGTGGACGGCCGCACCGAATCCCATGACTCCCTCATTACCAATCCAAACAACGCGATGTTCTTCAGAGAGCACTTCAACGACGTGCAGCGCGATGTCGTCAGCGCCTTCGCGGCGATCGGGCGGGGCGAAGCAGATTCGGGTTGGGAGTTGGGCCTGCGCTGGATCGACGTCTCGACCGATGCGGGTGAGGTGGCCTTCGGCGGCCTGATGGATATGATGGGGATGAATGCCGGGCAGCTTGCAGCGGCCTTCAATGCTGCCGACAGGAAGCTGTCGTTCGGTAATCTCGACGCGGTATTCAAGTACTCGCATCGACTGACGCCGGAC